>BNJU01000995.1_pt1 | contig 69248 bp, 123 predicted proteins | sample 8539281 | NCBI WGS metagenome assembly BNJU01 (sample SAMD00202456, study PRJDB9452) | human saliva metagenome | isolation source: human saliva | place: Japan | reverse complement strand
CATCAGGATTGTCGCCTCATGATGGTCATTCCATTCTTCTTATCATCATGACCAGGAAGCGGGCACTCTGGTGAAACCCGTCGTTGTTACGGTCCAAACCTCGACGTGGTATGGGAGGAAATCCATCCTCACAACTGCTAAGCCTTCACCGGCGGACACGTCGTGGTCTACTCCGGACCAATGCCTGCGGTGAGTCGACCTTCATCACCACCCCTCGCTGGGGTTAACAAACCACGCGCGGGAACCATCGCTGCGGACATTGATGGGCAGGAATACACAGGGCGGAGCTGCGTGATCACATTAGTTACGTCCCCAGGATCTACCCGTCGCTGCGCGCTCACTGCCTTTGAGACGGTGCTCGTTGCCGCGCATCGGGCGTAACGTACGCAGTAATCAGAAAACCGGCAGCCATGGCGGCTCTCGCACTGGGCGTTGCGGATAGGGCACCTAGCGCACTCATTACCTCGAGGGAGCTATCGGCGGGCAACGCCAACTCGTGGCAGTGGCGGCCCAGGTGATGGTGGTGGGCCTCATGATGCTGCTTGATAGACCTGCGTCCACACTGGACTTGCATCGCAGCTTTCCTGCTGGAAACCATTCAAACCGTGCCAAAAGCACTGGGCCGTTGCCCTGTGGCTATCCACGACGCATCATCTTGCCGCGCGATTCTGCTCTGAACTCATGGTGATGAAGCGCGGCGGCATTGTTAACCTCATGGGGTCGCCGAAGGACGTGCTGGACGGACCCCTTATCCATGAGGTCTCAAAGTACACGCCGACGTTCTGGACCATGATGAATTCAGTGGTGTCGGCGGCGGTGCGACTCAACAATGAAACCAGGAGAGACTACTGTGCTGTCTTCCTTGTTGAATCCCGGATGGTCATGGCGGTCTTGATCTATTGCTGCAGAGTGCCTATCGGCGTTCCTGTGGACACGGCGTGATGGCGATCAGGGCAACAGAATCCAGGATGATCTGGTGGGATAGTTTCGATGTTGAAACCATCTCGTACGGCTTCTGGCCGATGTAGTATCCGGCGTAACGTGGCCGTCGAGGAAACCACCAATGAGTTGTAGACAAAAACGTGCGGTGTCATGGTGCTCACACCAGCAATGATCCGGGGTGAAGGTGCGCGACCGGCACGAAACCGGAGCCAGCTGTGTGCTGGTCGTGCTGAGAACTGCTCCGCCTGCAGATATTGCTGTTGAACGGTCTGGAATTGGGGCGTTCGAACGGTTCAGCCCCACCCGTTTGCAAAGCTGTAGCCGACGTTATCGCCCGCCACTGCGGCGATGAAAACGGGGCAAAAGGTGGATATTGATTTGAAAATATGCCTGTTGGGTTAGGAAGCCCGGCTTATGGTGAGGCTGTCGCCCGCTTAAGAACCCGACAGGCAGCCCGGTTCGGCAAAATTACAGCGATCGGCTACGATACCCAGGTGGATAATGTACTCCATCAGGCTTCCCATCGCAAGTAGTTTTTCCTTTACAAAACGGGTTGGGCAGCATCAACTGCCAGCTGTAGAGTGTGCCCAACTTTACCTGAACGTGACACTAAAAACTGGCAATAATGCAGCGCCCCACGTTAGGGTGGCAGGTGTGGCACCGCCACACGTGCTTGACGCGACGCCGCGCGTCAATGTTGAAGGGATCACCATGCAGAAGATGTTTCCGCAGGTGATGGTGATGCTGGTTGCGGAGGGTTTCGTTGGGGCGGCGCGATGCTGGCGTCGATAAGCGTTCACAGCAGCGATGCTGTGCCTATGGTGGGCGGTGCCGCTGCGTAGATTATGCACCTGACGGCGTTGTTGTATGCGGTTGGTCGGACATATGGAATGCCTGCGGGTATCGCACTTCCTGAGGAGGTGGCGCATATACGTGGTGTCGTTGTTGGCACTTGGCTGGCCACATATTGCCGTGTTCTGTGTTGAAAATTCACTCGACGCTGGAGTGGGGCGTTGATGCGGCGGTGCTGTTGGTGTGCGCGGGATTGGTGGCGCGAAGCGAAGGGTTATGGCGTGTAACCGTACGCGCCGGCCTGACAAAGAATACCAACGGCGCGACCGACGCTGTCGGAAGCCGTAGCGTCGGCCTGTTGTTCATGGGAAGCGGGCGGTGGCTCAGCACGTCAAGCCTGGTGAGCAAGAGGATGATCACGTTGGCCCCGACGTAATACGCATGCATGACGCCAGAGGCATCTGAATTGGCCAGATCTGGCTGCGCGTCCATGTTGGCGTGGTAGCCGCTCATCTGGAGGAGCCAGCCGGATGCAGCGGCGGTGCCCAGGCCGCTGCCGTTCACACCAGCGGGTACGGGAGAATAACAGTCCGTCGATGCGTTTGCCGATTGCGCAACCGTGTATTCCGATGCCTCTGCGATCAAGGCGTTGAGTGTGCCTGGCGGACTCATGCCCAGGAAGCGATGGCGGAAACGCCAGCATCAGCGGCATTCTGCATATGGCGGCCACCAGCACTCCGAGTCGCCCGGCTGCAAACAGCAATAATTGCTGTGGGATGTTGATGCGATACATGCCCCATATTTACTCACAATGTGAGGCGTGATCGCGGAATCCGATGACGAGCGGGACGTTGATGGCCAGGCGAAGGTGCCCAGGAGGCGTTCGTCACCGAGGACCGGTACTTCATGATGCCCATGTTGAGCATGGCCGTGAAGATTGCGTGAGCAGGAAGATCACCAAAATAATCAGGTAGTACTTGTTGGAAGAGGATTTTGGCCGATTCGGTAGCCAGCAGCTTGTCTTCCTCAGAATTGTTTCATGCCAAACTCCTCCGGTGAGGTTCCTTCACCGAGTACACAGACAAGTGTTAATTGCAGGCCGATGAGTGCGTGAACTGATGGCCATGTTCATAGCCTTGGCCCCGCGCCGAACAGCGCGGCACCGCCCACGGTGAAGGTTTGGACCATGTTCGTGGTGAGAGAGCGAACGTGAAGCGGATGGACATCTGCGCATCGTCCTTGTTGCGGGTGATCAGCGCGCCGCCGTTGGCGAGGGTAAGCAATATTGTTGGCTGTGAAGAAGACGGCGTTGAGCAGGGTGTAAGCGATGAAGAACCTGTGTGTGCCAGCAAAATCCGCCGAGGCTCAATTATGGCGAAGATGGCGACAGTAACACTGCGCACCCTACGCCGACTGGCATCCACGGCCGGGTGCTGTACGTGTATTCGTGCGGGGTCCAGCAGGTACCGAAGATCATCTGAGATACCGTCGAACACTCGACAACATCATAGGCGATGCGACGACACCCGAGTTCGAAGTCTGCCGTATCCATAGATAGATCATGACGACGGACAAACGCGTAAGCGACATTGCCAGCCACATCGTAACCATGTACCTTGTTATTACCGCCGAGATATTTCTTCTGGCTGGCGCCTCTGGTCCCATCCGGATGAACTGCTGGGATTGCTGTCGCCCATATCGTTGCTCATGGTTTCTCACCTCGGTTCTGAATACTGGTGTATTGAAAGGATTGGTGAAAGTAGTGAAGCAGGAGGTGGAGGTCCATTTCCAGCTCGTGGTTTTCACTTAGTATTTGGGCCAGTGTTGACCCGCAATATTCGATCGATGCCCGCCATAGCCCGCGTCGGGCACAGAACCGTGCTTCGACAGTGTCAGTCCGTGTTGCGTTTTTTTTGTGCAACAGATCCTCACTGCGTGTAGTGAGCGTTCAGAGGAGAGGGGCTGGTGCCAAGGCAGTGAGGCTTCAGTCGCTGTCACAGAATGACCGCCGTTGCAGTCAGGTGGCTGCCGTTTTCCTGCGGCCGGATGTAATCCTGATGAAGATCGGCGACGTTGGCGTTGAAAAACCCCGTGGTGGCTGGCGCGATGCTTATCACATAAACTTTCGCACGGACCCGTACCGCAGTAATCACGTTCATGGACTCGAGGAAGGAACAAGCGCAGTCCGAGGCGTGGGCTGGGGGAATCCGAGTTCGTTGTAACCGTAGGTTCAGGCTGGATACATCGCTATCGGTAATGGTCCGGAGTGGGTTGTCCGCAACTGGGCTGGACCGTCGGCGCCACCACAGCCACCTCTGCGCTGATAGTTGCATGCGGTTCCTCGCTGACATCAACAGCGTAGGCACAGGCCATGACCTGATGGTGATGAGCGCGTTCCCACTCCGGGCGTATGGCGATCGTGTCTTCGTGAGGCGCGCGGATATTCAGCTGGCCGGACGGTCAGAAACTCATTGCGTGATGCACCAGGCTCTGAGCGGTCGGTTCGTACATCAAACAGTGCAGGTCGTGCGTATCGACGTCGATTCGGGTTGCAGTTTGGGAAACGACAGCGGTCGGTTACCTACCGGACGGTGTGCGAGTTCTACGGCCGCTGGTGGCGAGCGTCACTGTGCTCTGCAGATGGAACTTCATCAAAACCGAGGATATGTCCAGTGGTAATGTAACGGCTCGTGTGCAAGGCGATACGTGACCAAGAAGATGACAGCGCCGGATTCTGGAATACGTGGCTCGCGAGCGCGGCGTGGTTGTTGCGATGTGGCGGCACTGGGTTCATTCAGTCAAGATCTCCGTGCTCAACGAGTGCACCGTCGCGCCGGACCTCGCATAGGAGATGCTGAGGTCCTGGGACGAGATCCGTGTGGTCAGAAGTTCATTGACGCGATGGTGAGACAGGCCGCGTCCTGGTCGTATGCGACGACGCGGGCAGGGCGTTGAACATTCTTAAAGTTCATGGCAAGAGGCCGGAATGCAGGAATGCGGTCGGTGAAACCAGTCCATCAACACAGAAGTTGCCATCGTGGATCTGTTCGTCGTGGTCGCACGCCGTAAGAGATAGATGGGGCGTGCCGTCCTCACGCTGGTTCCGGCGTGCTGGCGTGATCACCACTCCCACGAAACCACCAGCATACGCTTATCCGCACGGATGATCTCCAGTAGTCTTCAAGGTCTGCGGAATACTGTGCCCATTGCATGCGAGTATTCACACGAGTGATGAAAGGGGCTTATCCGGGTCGGAATCCAGGTACTCCCGAATCTCCTCAATGGCGTGCATGCGGCTGTACAGATCGATGCAGGAGTAGTCGTAACGACGCTTGGCCCGGTAGTAGGAGCTTTCGTAGTGAGTCAGTCGATGTGGGGTCAACTCTTGGTCGCAGACAAGTGCCGCCTCAAGGAGGTGCAACCATAAGCACACTTTCGTCAGCCGACCGGAAATAATGCTGGGGCGATTCTTCTCCCGGTGAACCGCACAACCGCCACGATCAGCAGTGGCCTCGGTGTTCAGGATTATCGGCGATAGGTTCGTTCAATACTCGACTGGTTATCCAGGATGCATCGGCGAGGTGAGTTTGTGTGCCGTGGCTCTCGTGTCCGCCTCCGGACGGCGCGGCTCATACTCGTCACGTGGTAAGCGTGGATCGTTAGGGTAATGGGAACTGCCCTGCGTTGATGTTGTGTTCCTTCATCAACCGCAGGTCACGCTATATTAACCAGATCAACCACGGGGCCAGTGACGGGTCGAATCGTGCTGGTGACGCCCGTAAAGGTGAGAAGTTGCCGATGAACCTCGGTGTCTTTGGCAACATCGCGGATGCCCACCCGGTCGGTGATCACCTCGTCCGGGCGACAATAGCGGCTGATGAGAGATAAGGATCTTCGGCGTTCTACAGGTGAGTTGGTCACGGTGAGCTGGGCGTGGTGCGTGTAGTCAACACATCGGCGTCGATAAAGCTCCATAGTGCTGGGTGGTCATCAGATGCCATCAGGTCGTAGAGTTCCACAGTGGTGGGGACGGTGCCGCACGTGGTTGCCTCGAATATCCAGCAACGGCAGTGTCCGGCGTGATGATGTTGTGGTGACATGGTCGAACAACATGGCCAGGCAGTCACGGTACACGTCGCGGAAAATACCGCTGCTGCCGAACATCCTGATCACTCAGGTACGTGCCGTCGCACCATTCCTTTCAGTACGGCAAGACGGTTCGCCAGGGTAGATAAAGTCAGTGACATCAAACTCTCCCAGCGGAGAGCGTGGGACTTAGCTGTGGCCAATGTACACGTATGATGGGCCACGCCGAAGCAGGAATCCACGCCGAACGTGAGATACGTGCTGGTGCCTGGGGTTCGGTGTGGTCGTCCAGATGTAGGCGCCGCAAGTGTCCTGGGGAACATGCGGCGGATCGAGGAGGGATGGGGTAGCGCACGTTAGTGTACTGGTGGTGGTCATAACCTGGGGTGCTGCGGTGCTGGGCACCTCGATGTGCACTAGCAAAACCATACAGAACTGAGGTTGTGGGGCCGTGATCGAAAGGTTCAGTGAAGCTCATAGATGGGGAGGGTGTTAAAGCCCATGTCCCGTTGAGCAGGTGAAATAGTCAGAATCCTCTCGTTTCCCATGCGGTGGAAAGTGGGTGGCGCGGGCACATAGTAGGCGCGAGAGGAGGCGGCGTGTGCTCGTGAGCGACACTGAGTGTCGTCGAGTCGTCGAGGAACGATCGTTGTTTCAGGTGTGGCTCCTGAGAGTTGGCGAGAACAGCGAACGCACGGCGTGCGACGTCGTGACAATAACGTTCTTATAGTAACAGGTATGTTACTTTTATTTAGTATATTCTTACTAAATATCAATTTGGGCGTCATTTAGGTGCTTTGGCGGCATGTGACTGACCTCTTTTGCGGTGTGTAAGCTAGAAAGGGTGTGGAGACACGGGTGTGATTGGCTGGCTGTGGACTGGGTTCTGGGTGCTGCATGACATGCTTGCTGGAAGCCCTTGTAATGATGGGGGATCGTTATGCGCATACGCGTTAGGACGTGTTGCTTGCCAGATATGCAGCATCTGCGACTACGAAGTTGCATACGCCGTTCGTATAGCAAAGAGCAAGCGGCTTTTGAGCCGTCAATATTCCTCTCTAGTTTTGTTTGGCTGTGATCCAATTTTCGCGCACTATATTATAGGGACGGAAATTTTGCAAGTTTCGAAGTTGTATAGCAGGAGTAAAACGTTCCACAGGTCAATTAATTGCGTGGAACGTTTACTTACTAACTGAGCCGCCAGTGAGCCAACCATCACATGCTCTTCTAAACATGAAAACGCCGGAAACCAGCTTAAAGCAAAATGAGAGCACCTCAAGTCGCAATGCTTTAAAGCCAGGAAAACTCGCGAAATTAACCACAAAAAGAACCGATGAGTAATAGCGATGCGTGATTCCGATGCTCAATCCGCTGACAGACATCAGAAGTTGCTCGATGATTGCGTGCGCACCCCTGGGGCTTTTCCACCAGAGGTTAGTCCGCTCGTTGCTGCTGCGGTACAGGAATGCATCCAGCGACCAGCCGTTGCTATGTGCAAAGCAGCACCACGAACAACGCTAATCCCGGTGATTGCCGCGTGCTGCAATTCCTGCACTGGCGAGCAGTCATGAAACCATTCCAGTCCATTCTCCACTCGAGGTAAGTTTAATGTCTGCGGTCACCAGCTGAGTCGCTTTGCCGAGTTTGCCATCGGCATAGGTCTTCAGATGAACCTGATGTGGGGCTTCCTTCGCCAGAGGCTGATTTGCAGATCTCGTTCGACTGCCATCAGCTGACGAGGGGCTGCAGTGATCGCCGCCTTTTGCTGCGCCGCCGGAAGTGTCGAAGAGACAGAATGATCCGTTAGGTTGTACGACGATCGTGGATTCACGTTGATGGATTGTCCTTGCTCCGCAGCATTTTTGTACGTCGCTGCGAGCAATCGGCCCAGCAGCAGCGCAGTGGTTGCCCTCTACATCCTTTTGCCTCTTTGAGTCACTGACCGAGACGCCGTAGGCCGTCCAGGTTTCCCTGATTCTGAGCAGAGGGGCTGCACTACTTGCCGACCATATTGTTCTTACGGTCCGTCTTCGATTGAGAGACATGGTAGTGGTGCTGGCTCGCTGATCTGCGACTTTGCCGAGCGCCTGCTTCGCTGATGCTGCGCGCCAGCGCTGCGTCCTGGTTTGATGCAATAGGAGAAAGTGCAACAGCCAGCGGCGGCGGCACATATGTTACAGTGCTAAACGCATATAGATCTCCTGAGTCTAGATAGAGGTGTGGGTGCGAATGTTTATGCCAGCTGAGATAACGTACCTACACACACCATGAGATAAAGAAATAATAAATGATGAATGGAGATGTACTAGCTCTCTAAATTGCTGCCGCTCATACTAGATCCAATGCATCGTCCATGTAAAGTTTTGGGGCAATACTTATCAGGCTGTGAAATGTTTATATATCTGACTGATTTTGTTTCACACAGTGTTGGTGTATATGTATTGGCGACGATTTGGCATGGTACCAAGGTTATGTTTTGCCACGGCTGCCAGTGCTTTGATCGATCAACATTGAGTGCAAATGCATAACAGCCGTAGTGCGCCGTAGCGAAAATATTGGATAGCGGCCCTGCGACAACCTGCATGGGAGGCGTCTCCTATTGCCCTGTACGCTCGAGCGCAGTACTGGCGGGCATGGATATGACACAGTGGCGCGCAACAACGTAGGCATCACAGGCATCACATGCACGCCGACGCGGCGATCACTGCGGCGGTGGCTGTGCGCGCAAATACAGCCCGGAAGCCGACATCGATAGCTGCGAGACCGCCCGATTACCGCCAGCAGCGAAGCCGGTGGTCAGCGTTGCCGGACTATAACCGCACAGCAACCCCATTTGCGACGCATGACGCAGCCTCTCAGTACTCTCTGGGCGTGTAACCCGAGGGACGCAACCTTTCCAGCCGCTCGCTGTATTGCCTCCCGGCGGCAAGAGCCCCTATGTAATAGAACGAACGTGTGCCCGCTGACGCAGATGCGCGAATGCTGTGATCTCCTGAAACTCTGGCGCTCAACTAGTAGCCAGGCTGAGACTACTCGAGCTACTGCTGTGCATGTGAAGCTCTTCTGTGGACATCTGGGGTGTACTTTGTCTGCGTGTCGTGTAGCTGGCACCAACCCGGAGCAGTTTGCCAACAGGAGCATTCCGCTAGCGTCCTGTTCTGCTAGTGCTGGTGCGCACACTTTGCGTCAATGCTGCAGGTCTGGCGAAACCCTGACAAACCGTTTTGGCTCTTTAACTCCGGTCCATGCGCAGAAATCTGCAGCGAGTTTTGTCAGCAAGGAGCACCTCTGTGATGATGAATGATTGTATTCTTTGGGTGGCCCACCCATCAGCCAAAATTGACTCACCATTTATCTCCCCTTATCACAGCCAAGAACCCGATGCCCCATTAGCTACTGGCTGCGGTCTCTACGGTCTGGTCATCGCCTCTCGTTGTCGCACTCTCCGTCCCAGCCGCGCGCAGATGTCTTCGTTGGTGCGATGATCTCCTGCACCTTCGAGGACCTCGCGGGCGTTGTCGGACCGAGAGGTTCTTCTGGTGCGTTGAGGCGGAACTGATCGCTAACGCCGAAACGTACCTGTGAGTACTTTTCAGCCAGCCCTGGGTTACTTCAACATCCTAGACCGACGTGTTTTGCTGGGCTTGCTTGCTGCACCCTGCTGTTGGGTCTGGCTTTGGAGTGAGAGCTTTCTACATCGTGCGTGTGCTGAGATGGAAAGCTAATGGCATCGAGGCTGCAGAGCATAGCTGCAGCTGACTTCGCTTCTTCAAGGAAGGTATATCCTCCCTGGATAATTGTGAGTGGGGCTTTATCTCCCGGCCGTCGTGATCTTTCGGCCCACAGGTTGTGCCGTTGCAGGTTGTGATGTTTGTTTTTCGTCGAAAAGGATCTGTTACCAAAACTCCCTGTCACAATGGTAGGCGATGCGTTAGTGCCATTTTGGGCATAAGCCTCGATTTTTACAGTATCGGGTTTAATGGTCGATGTGCGAACCAGATTTTAATCTGCCTTTAATATGTAAATTGCCCTCTCCTTGAGGGGACATTCTTTGTGCGCTATGTAGAATTTTTACCTAACTACAGCGATGCACTTCATCCGCTATCGGTGCAGGCGTATCACAACTCCTTATAAACCGGCGTCTGCGTGTGTGTCCCTGCTGTGTGATCGCATACTTTCTGTGTTAATTTTCTTCGAACACGTCAAGAACTTGCTCTAGGAATTCGCGCGGCTACATTATGAAACTTAACGATATGCAAGGAAGGTTTGTTTTATGCAACGCTGGCGTTTTGGGTTGTCGTGATAATTGCTACTGGGTATTTATGTGTCCCGCTGCCGTAAATCAAATTGTGCACGTGTCGCATACATCACTCATCGTTAACCGATCATCATTAATCTTTTCACTGAATCAATTAGCATTGCTCCTCAAGCTTTTGTGTGCGCACACTGGCGGGCATGGATACGACACAGGTGACGACAACGCCTCGCATCAAAGCGTCACGTACGCGTCGCGCGGCGTGGTTGCTGTGGCGCTGGCCGTGATCACATCGTGACAAGATGAGGTGTGTCGATAGCCGCAACTCCTCGAATCTCGCCGATCGAGCCGGTGGGATGCAACGCTTTAGTGGACGGCAAAGCTTTGATGCTAACAACCCATCGCGATCGCAGGAGATTCAGAAGGATCCTGAGTTATCTCGCGCACCCAACCGTCGGACCAGGCCACGCACAAAGCCCGATCTAAAGGCGCAGAGCTGGCTGGAAGCTGGAGATGGGCGTCACCATCTCCAGGCAGGGTCCTCCCCAATGTGGTGATCGGCAATGATGATCGCAAGGAAGTCTCGGACACGAAGCGGGCCCGGCGCGCTGGGTGGAGTGAGATTGCGGCTGCCACGCACTGAGTGGTGGTCGCCATGTGCACGGCGTCGTTAATCTGAAAGCACTGCCAGTTACTGCTGGCACTGTGTGGCCAAGGGCGAGTCGAAATGGACCTTGCGGCGTGAAAGCAAGGGCCCAGCAGCCCCTGCGCACGGCCGCCACGGCGAAAGCAAACTGGTGACAAAGGACGCGCAGCACGGCCAGATTGGGCTGTGACTGCGCTCGACTCTGCGATCGGGGAGAAGACGGGCTGGCTTGCATGAATGTGCCGGATGCGGCAGGTTGTGATACGCGGGCGACGGTTATTGGTTATCCGATGGGAACAACGCATGCAGTAAGGACGACCGGAACAAAGGTCGAAGAAGGGTGACGGACCGTCAGTTGGTGTACAAACAACAACAACCCACAACACCAAAACACACACCACAAAACAAAACACAACACCACCCAAACCCAAACCCCCACAAAAAACAACCAAAAACACTTGATTCCATCTTATGGTTACTCAAAACTCACGTATATCGTCAATGCGCTTGCGCGTAACATGGACCAAAAACTTTGGATGCGATCATGGAATATCATGAACGCATAGAAACTACAATCCCAAAGTTGTCAGTGATGTGACCCCATACTTTAATGCGCCATGATGTTGGAAATCAGTTTGAAACAGCAATTGAGAGGCTTAAAGCCTATGTCGCTTCAGATACGTGAGTGTGACGCAGGTAATGATCAGCATTGTTAACCGCCTTTCGGTTTCTTTTGATGCTGCCAGACGCTCAGCAACTACACTCAGTAAGTTGGGGAGGATTTGGTAGCGAGCAGGAGTGTCGCAACTGTGTTGCCTTCTTTGATGGATGTTGGGTATCGAGGAAGGGACTTCACTAGCGAGCCTCACTGTGAGGCCAATTCGGGTGACATTTATTCTGAAAATGAATGGTGGTTGGTCACTGGACCATCTCCGCGAGGACACAGCCAGGTAATGTGAGCAGCGCCAGGTGGGTGCAACCATGTACACATTATTGTCCGTGCTACATGAGGCGCGCGGCCTGCCTGCAGTTTTCGTCGCATTTGTGTGTGCGTTTGCTAGTGATAAATCGACCTGCTGTTTAGTGCACGTTTCGTGTTTTCTTCATAGGGTGAAGATGCTAGGCTCCAACATTTTCGAGTGGTGAATTAACATATTTCTTCCGATAGTTGGTCCTCGACGTGTACGGGTGATTTCAGCAACGCGCCGTGCTGACTGAAACACGAATCACACCGGACCTCAGCGCCGAACGCCGCCGAAACACCTGACCACGCGAACGCACTCATGGTCGGGCGTTTGTTGATGACCATGGTGGCTGCTGCGGGACAAGGAGGCGCAGGACCATCCTCACGCTGGAGCGAGAACGCCTACACCGATGAGGTGACTACGATCAGCAGCAGCTGCGGGAGGATATTATCCAGGAGAGTCAAGTCGCGGGTGGAAGGAAACCGACATGTCCAGAGCCGTCCTGCGACGGTCCTGTACGCAGCCACACCGAGGAGCAGGTTATTTCTTTTCAGTACGGGCTTCCGGTGCTGCCGGACCAGGAATCCAGTGGACCCGCCGGTGATTCCGAAAACGCCGCGCCTGAGGGCGAGAAATCAGTCCCCGATGGCACAAAGTGCTGGCAGAGGGACTGACGGCTTTTCTCGCTGTGGTTCCGCACGCAATCCGGCCGGTTCTCTGGCTTATCCCACCGACACCACTGCAGACGGGCGCTACACCGCTGCGCATCAAGGACCTGGCTACGGGCGAGCTGCTGCTGGAGGATACCATGTGAGGGTATTTCTTCGAGCTGACCGTGCGGCGGCGGCACCCGCCGTTTTACAGCGTCTGACGACGCGTGGCGCCCCGATTCCGTGTGGCGGCGCAAAGGTTGTGGGCACCTGGTCACCGACGATGTGCGCGCGTGTTTTGGCGAACCGCACGAGCGCTTTCTGGGTGCGGTTAGTTCGGATCGCAGCGGAAAGTTTCACTGCTAACGCTCGAGATCGGGGCAGCAAGCTCGGCAGCGAAATATGGGTGTTTGGGTGCGCCGATCGCGGCGAGCTGTGTGTGTGTGCACCCGCGAGGGCGGAGGTGTGGAGTACGACGCTGCCCACGCCGAGTTGCTGGCGGCGAGCCGCTGCGTTGGCTGCTGCGTTAATGCTCACGGCCCGGGCACTGAGCTGCTGGGTGAACATGCCCGCTGGGGCAAGCTGATGACCTCGATGACCTGCGTGTTTTGGTTGCCGCATCGCGATGCTGCATTCGTCTGAGATGCCGTGGGGTGCGTGGGCATGCGGTACTTGAGTGCGTGTCATATCGGCAGGAGGCGTCGAAACTCGCGGAGAGCGATGCAGCAGGGCGAGCAGGGCGTATCACCGAGTTCAAAGGAACTGGGGTTTGATGAGGCTGACCCACGACGTGTGTATGACCATCCGGCAACGCCACTATTGCCGACGCCATGACTCCGGCTCGGCACGGTCCTTTATTGACGCCCGCCCGGCTGTGCGACCAGCCTGGCCCACAGGAGAGCTTCGGTTGCTGAAGGAGCGGGAGATCTCCGGCTGCAACCGTGAGCGACTCTGCGGCACACCGTCTGTGGGTGACTGCGCGGATGGCGCAGCCGGTCGACGATCGATGATTCACCGTGCGGACCTGGACATGGGCGTGCCGAATAATCACTCTGCTGTGACGACGGTCTCTGGCCGAAAGCACCATCGACCCGAGCGCTGGGCGATCCGTGGCTGAGTCTGCTTGACCGTGGGATCATCGTGGCCGTGGCACATGTTCGCGGCGGCGGCGGTGAAATGGGCCGACTGTGGTACGACAACGGGCACGTGCTGACCAAGAAGAACACCTCACCGACTTCATGGACGTGGCGGATTACCGATCAGCAGCAACATAACCGCGCCTGAACTGCTGGTGGCACCCAAAGTGGTTCGGCGACGTTTGTCATCGGGTTGCCGCGGCCAACATGGGCGACCGGTTTAAGGCCATTCACGCAGCAGTACCGTTTGTGGATCATGACACTCTCAGCTTTGGATGCCGGAGCTTCGCAGCAGACCGTGACTCGAGTGGGAGGTGCAACCCACTGGAAAGATGGCAAGCAGAAGACTGCCACGGCGTCCTACTCACCCGTGCGAGAACGTGGAGGCATGCGTTGCACCCACATTTTGGCCTCCACATCGTTGAACGATACGCGGGTGTGTATGTGGAACCCGCTAAATGGATTGCTGAGCTGCGTGATGAGGGCAACATCTGAGGACTTTCTGCTGAAGACTATGAGATGTCGGCCGGGCATGGCGGCAATATGTCTCGGGACGGTACGAGAGCTGGAAGCAGGCAGGCGTTTGAACACGCGTGGATTGACCGAGCAGCTGAGGCGGAACCCCGCATAGGTGGCTTATGTGCTGCAGCCGTAAGCAGGGAAAGTCTTTTGCTCTCTCTTTGCAATGGCGTCGGTCACCTAGACGGTGCACTCATCCGCCAGGACACTTTATACATAGCTGCAAGGAATCCAGGTGTGACATGTCTGACGTACGGACGAGAAGCGGTCTACGCGTCAGCAGTCAAAACCAGCCAAAGAGACAAGATCCCACCCTGGCTGTACATCAGGTAATACATCGCAGTGCTGGCTGCGGCGTCGCCGGCATTATCTTCGGGCTGGTGGCACAGCGCAGCCGCTGAGTCTCAAAGTTGTCACGGCGCGATGTTCGTCAGCCACGATCGAGACGATGATCTCCCCGGTGATCTTCTGCCATCGTTTTTGAGCATCGGCTCCGTCCGCGCGGCAGCATCGTGTGGCAGCTGGCGGCATCGCGCTAACTTGCCTATTTATTACGATGTCCACCTTTGCCCCTGGCTTCTGTTGGCCTGGTAGTGAGCACGTGAACGACGGCACCGGTCTCAACATACTGAGGGCGACAAAAAGACGCTACAGGTGCTCAGTACGCCTTTGCTAAAGCCGATCATGGTGGCCGGAACCTTCCGTCGGATTCATCCAATCCATATCGTCGAGCACGCCGTTTCTCAAGCCTTCAACGTCGGGTTCTGCCCAGCGCAGACGCTGCCCGTGGCGTTGCTCGTCGGGTTTGCTGTGCAGTCGTTGGGGACCAAAGGCGAACCGATCCTCCAGGAGATTGCTCCACGTCCAGCGCCTGGTGTTCAAAATTTGATCGATGATCCTGCGATCGCTCCGATCGAAAGTGCGTCCCGGTGCCATTGCTGGCGTGGTGGCGCCACCTGCTCGAGGCTGTCAGCAACCAGCCATTCTGATGCTGGCGTTCTACATCACCCGTGTGAAAGAGTTCGTGTTTGTGTTGCTGGCGCTGCGGATCTTTACCGATACACAACATGTCTCGCGCCACAAGTACACCTGGCACGCGAGTATCTGCTCATCGTGGCAACATCCTCCTCCCGAATCGGCTCTGCCGAACCTGATGCGCAAAGAGCGGAGCATGTGGGTGTGGACAAATCCACCGTGGGGCACGTGGTACCCACACTGGCGCTACTCCTTCAGTCTTGACGGCACCGCCATTTACCCCTCACCAGAGCCGCCATCTTCATTTCCGACGCCGCGAACAAATAGCCCAATGACAGTTGCGGGAACAAATCGGCTCTGCTCGTCTTGCATGATCATCGCATCCAAAGGCGCCGCAGGTAATGTCGGGCGCGAGCATCGCTACCCTCGCCGCTGGTTTGCAGTCGCACCGACGGCAGCTCGACGGCGTGAGATCGTCGTGGGCATCGGCCGTTTGCTGTGTCGAGCCCGCGCGTTGACACAGCTTCTCTGGCAACGCCGTGGCCACCCCGCTGGTGGGAACCTGGACGAAAACCATTGATAAGCAACGCGTCTACGGCGTACTAGATGGAGTCCCCACGTGGACGGCGCGGCGGCTCACGTAGATTTTCACGCCGCGGCCAACGCCACCGACGAGCGCGCAGCCCACACCCGCAGGTGTGGACTGGATTCTACACGAAGTCGAGAAAGTCCGGTCGCTTTTGCTTTGTCTGGCGTTGCGCGGGTGGCACAATCATCAGCCCGCCGACGATGGGATCCTCCACAACAACGGCAAGGAAGGTTGAACACCTTTTCCAGCAGTTCCTGCGAGATCACCTCTGACGGCGCGCCCGGTGCAATGAGCGCGCCGTCACCTGCATGACCACACCAGGTTGTCGCAGAATGCCGCAACGCCAAATTTAGGGTGCATGCAGCACCATGACCACGGTGCGGTTATGGTCACTGGCTCAGACCGTGCACTAGCTCCAACACCTCAATGGAGTCCGACAAATCCAGGTAGACGTTGTCGGCTCGTCCAGGAACAAAATATCGGCGTTCTGGGTAACACCACGGAAATCCACACGCACTGTCTGGCCGCCTGATAGAATCAATGGTGCGATCCGCCAGATCCTCCCACATGTAGTGAGGCGCAGCGCTCGTACACTTTATGCTCCTCATCATCCGGAGGACCACTGCCTAAACGCGCGCTGGTGCGGGTGGCGGCTACGCGCCACCAGGTCAGACACACGCGCCTCGAGACAATCGGGGACTGTTGCGGAGCATACCCAATAGCCGTGCCGAGATCCACGACGCCGCATCGCATGCACATCGCAGCTGGGTATCCAGATGCACGGACCCGCCTGCCAACGGCAACCGATGAGACATAGCACGGCAGCGGTGTGGACTGACCGCAGCCGTTCAGACTTTCAGTGATCCGTCGTCACCTTTCTTGTCAGGAATGGCCACATCATCTAGGAAGCAAAGCAATGGTTTTTGCGCCGTAGCCGACCTTCAAGCCGGTGGCCTCTAAAGCGAAATTCATTACACCGTGCTCTCTTCGGTTCGCGCGGATAAGAAGGCACACCAGGAACACAATTGCCACCACGGCGGAGGCAAAATCGGGCCGACGCGGAAGCTCCACCGGCACAGATGGTGGTGCGGGTAATCGATCGGCCGTGGCCAGCAGCAACGCGCCGCACAAGCCAGTAGCCAATCAACGGCGGCGACAGGTGCCATTAAAATCAGCAACGCCACCTGAGGTGCTACGAACGCACGAGACCCAATCAGACTGGCCAGCAGACACCTGCCAATGGCCGTAGGCACCACAGACAAAAGCAAGAACAAGGTTTTGGCGCACGGCTCACATGCACACAAGCCTGAGGCCGCCTGATCGCGCCATAGCAGAACACCGCCTGCAGCGAAACGCGCGCATAACCCACCAGCGGTATCGCGCAGCGAGAACCACAACAACGACAGGAAAAGTTACGGCCCCAGCTTGATGCACCAAAGCGAGGCCGGTCAGCCACGTTTTAGCCGCCAGCAGCATCGGTAATGCTGGCGCAACCAGTCACAGGTCACGCGTGCAAACGCGGTAATCATAATGCCCGCAAGCACAGCCGGGAAACGTGTCCATCGCGCCGGGAACCCAAATACCAGACGCACGGTGCGGCTGTGAGCAGGGCACCCAACCGCGCTGATTAAGGGAATGCCGATGGTGCTGAGAAACTGCACCGCACGCTTGCGTGTTTAGACCACCCAGGCACACACGCTCACGGCGAACTGCCGTGCGCCCTCGGAAATGCCCAGAATATCCGGGCGCGCCAGTTCGAATCGCGATTAGTGTGAGTGCGCCGGCGATGCCCAGTGCCGCCACCGATCACCACTGGCACCGAGGGCGGCAGTGCAAACGCCACTTTCAACACCACCGTCTGTTTCGATTTTGCAGCCGCCACCTGCCGGCCTCAAATACCTTCGCACATGATTCAGCGTGAGTAATCGGCTGCGACAGTGGCGGCGAACACCACCACAAAACAGCCAACGACAGTGCACGTTCTACATGCAATGCGCGCGCGCGCACACCGTGCTGGGCGGTCCATCTCAGAAGCCGTGGGCGGCGGGAATGAGTGTTTGAGTGATAATCGCGGTGCACGCAACTCCGCCGAGAGTAGGAGATGCGCTGCTTGGTGCGGTGCGCCAGCAAACGCCAGAGCCATGCCCACGTCTCGCCGCGAGCGATAATGCGCCCGCGGCGTCGTGCAAGCAGGAGTACGCTACCCAGGCGCCGTAAGGGCCCGAATGAGTAGGCCAGCGCAATCCGGGCGTGAACACGCACCACATACTGCGGAACCACAAGGCCGACGAAGCCGATGGGCCCGGCTCCCGCCAAGCGGGCACCCGCCAGCAAAGCAATGAGAAAGCATGCCGATCAGCGCGCGCGGTTCGTGTTGACGCCGAGCGACGCGCCGTCGTCACCCAAGATTCAGCAGGCTGGAGCCGTCTGGCGCGGCAAAAGCAGCAGCCAGCTAGCACCAGCAAACGCCCGCGATGCCGATGGAGATGGTGAGGTCGCGGCTCGCGATGTAACCGGCGTTCAAAAACGCATACGATCCAGGTTGTCCCTCGTTAGTGACGCAGCGCTGGTCATCGGAACTCAGCACTGCCGAGCCAGCGCTTTCGCACCGCGCAACACACACTCACGATTCATCCGGCCCGAGCCACGAGGTAAGCGTAGTGACAGACACCGGTAAGGTTTGCCATAGCGCCGGTAAAGCGCCACCCACCACAGTGCGTGCCCATGCTGATGCATGCCAAAGAATGTAAACACCTACGACCACTGCACGTACGGCACCCAGACCAATGCCTCTCGACACCTGGGTCCGCCAGTGGAGTTACGAAAAGCCTGAATCAGCGTGCTGACGCAGCGCCGCCATCACCGCGCCCAACATGCGTTCTCGAATTCGCGGGTCACGAATAACCGCAGCGATGACCAGTCCGGCGCAGTACGTACCCACAGACATTGACCGTAGCAATGGCAATGCTTGCGACATCGCACCGCAATCAGGCCGGTAGAGCAGTGTCAGCGCACGGCGGGTACGCTGTTTGCAGTGAACATTTGTTGATACCACTATTGCAACTTTGGCTTTAGGGTAAGCTACGTCTCAAATACATGTGAAAACGACTGATTTCGCAGAACTTTCTTTGGTTTTGTATTTGGCCGGCACTGAGTGCAGTGACAGCGGCATGCAGTTCAAACAACAACGGAAATTTCCACTTCCTCCTCATCGAATCGGCTCTGCTGGTGCGGATCGCCGGAAGAATCGCTGTTGCTCTGAAGGCGGGCGGCTGGACAACCTCGTCTTCACACTCGGTATCCTCCCCCGTCGAGAGTCGCCGCAGCCAAAGGTTGCGGAGAACCCATTCCGAAGTCTCATCCGAGATGCGTTCGGTACACGCAGTACGACCTTGACAGCATTGCCGACTGCGGGAACGCGTCAAAGCCCCGATGTGGAGGCCATCGCAAAACGTGGTCATCAGCTCATCTGCGCTAACTCCTGCAACGACAAAGGAAATCAGAAAAACTGGAAGACATTGCAACCTGTGGTCACTGGGCGAAGGGGCGGTGAAGAGCTGGAGGCACCATCTGGTCACCATCGCGGAAGCCGTGAGCAAAGGGCGAGGAAGCCTGGGCGAAGCTTCTCTTGAGGAATACGAAGCATCCGCCGCTGAATTTAAATCACACCCGCAGAAGTGCCCACCATTGACTGTCCTTGCGTACTGACGACGACGCCTTCCAACAAGTCTGGCGTCCAGCACAGGTAGCAAGAACCGCCGCCGCGCCGGACTGCGCCTGTTTCCGCGGGAATCCCCAGCAGTTTGATAAAAAGGCTGGGCGAAGACCTCTCCGCAGAAGTGCTGGACAAGGCCGATACCGACTGGATTTTCTACGCGCAGACAGGCGCAGCTTTCGATGAGCTCCACACCGTGGCCCAAACCTCAAGGCTGGGAAAGATAATCACACTGTGGAAGTGGACTACAGAAGCGTGAACACACCAGTAGCTTCCTGCTATCCGCCACCATGCAACCAGAGACGTGACTACGACAGTACATCCTCGTAGCGAACTCTCGTAAAGGCGTGGAAACGCGCGAAGCCATCTTTCCGTCGCCGCGATGTCCGCGCCAGACCACGCTGGTCAACCGCTTGACGACGCCGTGCCCACCGCATCCTCGAAGCTGGGACGCACGCCGCGCCTCTCCATGAGCAACCAGTCCAGCCCTGGGACTTTGTGATCGTGCAAGCGATCCGGCGCGGCCTGGAGGAATGCAGCTGACCATGCCGCGCGCGGGCGCTTGCCATCGCCAACCAGTCTCGCCCGCCGGCCGACCGTAAAGACGTGCCCAACCCCATCAAAATTGGAGAGTCGGGACCCGGGACCGGCAGTGTGGTCACCTACGGCTGCGGCGGGGCGGTCCGAATATCCTGAGGCCGCCACACCATTGATGAAAGTAGCGTTGGCAAGTGCGGGCTCGCCATCCAAAATAGTGGCTTGCCGCCACCGCAGAGCTGGCATGGGCTGGTGCCGGGCAGCTGAAGATTTCCTTTGCACCAAGTTTGTGGGATGCGCCGGAGCATGCCGACCTGCCTGTAGCATGGCTGCGCATCGGGCCGGTAACGCACCCGTGAAGAAGTTCCCGATCTTGTCCGCTTTGGGTGGAACAAAAGGGCGTCCGCTGCAGGCGGTGCATTCTGAGCGGCTGTAGCTGCTGGTGAGCAGGTGCAGACAATACTTTCAGTTACCGGCCGTTAATGCCTGATCACGTTACGGTGAGTATGCTTCGTTAGTACTACTATCTCACCGCCACAGGCGCCAGCAGCTCAAACGGTGACTTGCAAATCACTCTGCGCATCGCCCTCCTGACCGCCTGCGACCAGCGGCGCAGGCAGATGAACTCGCAGACCTCGCTCAGCTCCTTGTCAGCCCCATCGTGCTGGAGCAACGAAAGGCGTGCCGCCAGCAAACCCAGGGTCCAGGTGACGCGCGATTGCAGAAGCATCTGGGCAGTACTGGTCAGCTGCTAATTGCAGCTCGATCCTGCCGTGCAGCCGCAATGGGCGATCGCTTATCGTGGCTCCGTGCGTTGCACAGGACGGTGGCAGTTCCGCAAGCGCATCCAGCCGCCTCGAAAAAGCGCTGGTCATGTAGCACACTAATCCTGGAGCCACCGTTGTTGTGGCAGGTGGCAAAGCGAAACTGCGCCACCGAAGCGCAAGCCATGCGAAGCGCGTTGGCTGAAGTGGAACACGGCGCTGGTGAAGAACGCATCGCTGCACTGACAAGAGTCAGCTGGCACACTGAGCAACGCCAGATGTCGCCCGATACTGAGCAATGGCGGCAAAACGGAGCAATCCTGATCACAGCAGGCGGCCACCTGCGGCGCGCTTACCGCTGATTTCGCATGGCGGCAACAGCAGCACAACACTCATTTCTGTCCCTCGCCGAAAGACCGAAGACATCACCACCAGCCTGCCGAGTGACACCGCGAGTGAACGCGACCTCAAACAGTTCTCGTAGGGACGTTGACGTCCGCGTATAGCATGGGCACGCATGGGCACCTAGCGAACACGAAAGCACATCGGTAAACGCGCTGCTGCCCACGGCATTCCGACCTTCGCCTGCGACGCGGTTCTGCGTTTCCAACCAGCCTGCCATTCTTATCGGGCAGCGGTGCGGGAAAATCAAACGTCCTTGACGGTCTCAGAGGGTTCTTCGCGCTTGGCGCTCAGAAACACTGGCTGATGCCCCGATAGTGAAGCACGTGAAGGCGGTCCCATTGTGATCGCGCGCTGTGCGCCACACGGATCGGATTACTTTGCGCTAGGGTGCGCGGTGTGATTTTGAGTGGACCGCTTTATTTGTACGACTGAAGTACAAGTGACGCACAACGCTGAAGTGCGCGGTCAGAGTTTTGCCATCCAGCGGAGAGAGAGAGATCACTGTACCACTGCCGATGACATGCGAGCGTGATCCCCGTCGACCATACCACGACCAGACTGGACCTGATGTGGCCGATGATGACCTGGAGACTTGCCTTAGGTTTCATTATTGCGCCGTTTCCGCACTCCGCGATATTTCACCTAGAGCCACATCCTTCGGATATGCGGAATTATGTTGCAGAGACGGATCATGCGTTGCGCAGAGGCGGCAGACATGTTCAGTGTATCGTTCTGCGCTGCGTGAGCACGACGACACGTCGCTGGCAAAAGTCCAGGACCAAGTTCAAGCGATCGCTGCTAGCAAGGTTATTGCGTTGGATTTCCTCAAAGCTGAGGAGCGGCGAGGTTATGCTTGCGCTTTTGGAGCGGGAAGTGGTGATTCTGGAGACGTAGAAGACCCCCGCTTCTGCCAACAGTGAGCAGACGAATGCTGCGCTATGCGGCAATAGTCACCTCACTTCTTGCTGATCCGTGATGGCTGTGATGCTGTGAGCGACCAGCAGCAAAGCTGAAACCGCAGAAGCGTTCGGCCGGTAGATGAGAGGAGCTGGAAACGGCATGCATCCTCACGAGGGCTGGGGAGGCTGCCTCGAACTGGTGCGAGCCGTGGTAACGATAGCAATGCCGTGTTTGCTGACAACCTCACAGCCCGGCGCTTTTAGATGCTGTAGAGGAACTGTAAATTCCAGTATCATTGTTTGTTACCATTAAGCGATGAAGATGCAGTGCTACAGCAGCTCATTCCACCTCGCGGAAATGCCTGATTATCCGACTGTGATGCACGGGTTCATTTAGGGTCTGCTGTGACGAGCGAAACCTTTTCTGCCTGGGCAGGCTCATGATGATTCAGACTACTCAGAGTTCTACAGAATCTGCGACCTCCTGCGATGGCGATGCTTTAAGGTCAAGAGGTACATCTCTCACAGACACGAGTAATCCTGTGCACATTAAAGAGCCAGTTCCTGGTCTCGATCTAGCACCAAGAGAAAGCCCGTGCTGAGATGAGAAAGAGGTGTTAAGAAGAAAGCTACGCCAAATCATCTCCGTCACATGCAGCCAATCGAAACAGGAAACCATATTGCGCGGCTGCCTAGTAGTGATGAACGCAGAAAAGTGCTGAAAGATTCTCTAAAGACGGTATAATGCAAACGCATGACGGGGAGGCTCCCTGGACTCTTATTGACGTGGAGTGCAAGAGTTTTCTCACTGACTTACTTCAAAGGCACAGCTCAGACCCGCAACTCCTTGGTGGATCTTGCCACAAGAGGAGCTAACCTCGGGCGACCCAGAAATCTTGACCGAGCTGCACGAGCGTATGAACGACGCGCACCCAACTTAGGGCAACGATCTGGACCCGGCGACAAGGCACCAGCGGCACAACCTGCACGCGGCACGTGCTTTGTAGCCGATAGCTTCTGTACGACATTCCCGTAACCTGCAGCCGCGGCGCAGGACTCACCATGAATGGGCAGCAGGTCATGTAAGCTGCTTTATTGTCAATACCGCCCTAAATGCGCTTGACTCGGGCAATGCGGAGCTTCTGCACGCATCTTCGATGATTACGCTATGCGCGGGTTTCTTTGTCATTGCGGCATGCCTTGGGTACAGCCAGTCTCGGTGGGCAGAGAACCCGTACCGCTGACCGCAAGTTTCTGATTTCTGCCTCGGTAAACGATGGCGTGTCGGCCTTCCCGCTGCCGCAAAGCCGACGTCGGCGGCGAGAACACACCCCTGCATACGCGTGAGGACGCCACCGGTGGCGAGGACATTCAGTGGAACTTTGAGAAAATTTGTAGGTCTCCGATTCAGGATGTGCTGGAGGTCGTCCCGAGCTGACCCACGAAGACCTGCTAACGAGCTGAACTCATCGAAGATGCTGTTAAGCTTTTGCGTATCGACGCCGCGAATAGAAGGGGGTGATCCGGGACGCGCGCGTCAATACGCGTATAAAAGCCGCAGGTTGTCAGGCAGCCGAAGCGGCTGGTCGCCTTGGAGAAATGTGTTGGCCGCCGGCTTTGATGCACGTGAACGACCACCGCAACCGACCGGCGGGGCAGTGTGTTCCACGCGAATAATAATCTTGTCGGTGCTCTCGCTTGTACGGAGTTTGTAGTATTCGGTGTTACGGGCCGGGATCGCCGCCGCCGTGGAGGTGTGCACGTAAATGTAGGAATCGGAACCGAGTTCCCCAACAACCCCATAACCTTGATGGGGATGGGTGTTGTCGCCGGGTTCCGACAATTTCAAGCGCTGCGTGCGGAACCCAGTGACGACTTTGGGCGTGATCGTCGGAGCGTACATGTGTATCGTGCGTGGCTTCGGAGAAAGCCGGATGCGAGCATGTCACGAGATTGGCATAGCCGCTCCCGAACGACAGTGAGGTGTCGCGCACGCTCAGCAGGCGGGAGCCGATGAAACCTGCCACACTCGTTGCTGGCTGGGGGTTTCCTACGTTTGCGCGGAGTGCCTGCTTGCTGCAAACACGCCGTCTTTCCATCCGGCAATGCGATCACCCATAGTGAGTGCTGCAGTGGTCGGGTTGACATACATAGTGGTCGCGCAAGCCTCGCGCTGCAGAGCGCCAGCTGTTGCAAAGAGCGAGGTTTGCACACGTAGTTTCGCATCACGTTACTCAGTGGCTCGTCCATGAGGAGCACTTTCGAGACCGGCGAACAGTCAGCGCGACCCATAGCAACACGCTGGCGTTGACCACCAGACAATGCGCGGGCAGAGCGATCCAGAGATCCGTGAGGCCGAGAGGCGACGAGGGCGGCGGACTCCCAGCGAGAGCAGTGGCCGCCTTGTCCATCTTGGGCCATTTCGGCGAAACGCGTTGTCCCGAACAGGCCGCAGCGTGGGTATAGGGCGTAGTTTTGGACCATGGCAATGTTCGCGTTCGTGGGGAACAGTGGTGCATCTGGTCGCCACGAGGATGCGGCCATGTTGACACCCTTCCGAGGCCCGCGAGCATGCGCAAGCCGCGGCGTTACCACGGCCGCGCCGGCACGACAAGAACGAAATTCCGCCGTCATGCGATCTCCAGCGATTTACTTTATCTACCGAGGAAGCTTGTCATTGCCTAGCAGTCGCGTGACATTGTCAAAAGTCACTGTTGCCATAGTGTGTAACACTCCATCGGCAGGCACGTGCCGAACGCGATCCGTGGTAGTGAGAGATGTGGCGCGATGCTGCCGCGACGAAAGTAAACGCACATCTGGGAGACCAAAGCTAGCATGACCCGATGGCATGCGCCAAAGATGCTTCTTTCGATACCCAACAGCGTGGTAACGCACTGCTGTTTCTTCATGACGATGAACGATGCTCTACCTGTTCAGGCTTTGATTGCTGGTGACTATGCTGTATCTCAGCACGCAAACCGTGGGTGTGCGCGGACTTAGAAGCGAAAATGACATGTCTAAAAGAAGTTACCAGCGCAGCGATGTAGGCTACTGCCACAAGAGTTGTGCCAGGTTGAGTGCAACTCACACCCATTTGGTGCGTGCAGTAGCATGATCGGGATTGGCCAGGAGCGTCATCTACTCGCTACGCGCAGACGATGCGAGGCATCATGTCGCGCGTGACCTGCCGTGATTCAAAGGCTTGCTCGACTCTCTGTGCGCACGCTCAGCCTCGCAGGGAGATCTTTACTCACGGTTGGTTTCAAACGCGTTGTCGCCACCATCGCGGCTAGCGTGCTCGTGGCAGTGAAGCCTTGCGGCCTGTTCATCTGCGGTGGAGGATGCCCGTCCGTCTGCGCCTCACTGGCAAACCGGAAACAAGATGCGGGCAATATATCAGAAGATTGCGGCAGCAGGCACACTGAGGAAACAGGCGACCGGCAGCGTGGTGACCGCTGCAGGTGGCACTATGAGCAAACAGCTCAGCGAAGCGGGCAGCGAAACCAACCCCACGTTGTTCCAGGTGAACGGCACTGTGGGAGTTGAGAAAATGGTCGTAACGACGTACCTCACTGACGCGACGTTTACCAGGACCGCAGCAGCCAGCGTGGCCCGCCGACCGGCGATGATGGAAAATACGTACCGTGCCTTTTGCGGTGGAAGAGCTATGGCATTCCTCTGCAACGAGAGATCCTTTGATAACACATTGCGCAAGGAGAATACAGAGTCTCTAGCCAGAAGACTAAGGACTTTGCCACACTGAAAAGTCTCCGAACGACACGCAGGCCAACAAGAAGGACTCGCGTGACAGCAGCGTTTGCATCAACATCGTTAGCATCAGGTGAAGCGCTATGGCGGTAGCGCAAACCCACCTGCCAACACATTCCTCCAATCCACTATGAACTCCAGGACCTGGGCAGTAGATGACTCCGACAATCTGCAGTTCACCTACAACAAAGAATACAAAACCTCTTTGACCTGCATTTCGTCAACAACTCCCACGGTGGAAAACGCCAGCACTTTCCTCAAAGTCGGTGTCTGACCTCGATGGCTGGAAGCTGCCAAAACAAGGTACACGCCATGGTCCAAAACAGGAAACTGGGCGTGCAGACAGCGGGAAGTAGAGCGGCAACGTGATTAAAGAAGACAAGCTCAAGTTCCTGCCCATGTATACCTAGCATGCGAAGACTCCAAAGCGGGGTTGTCGGTGGGAACTCAGTATCTTGCCGTGAACCGAAGGCGTCCGAAGAAAGACCAGAAAGGCCACCATTGACTTTTTGTCAGCTGGCTGCTACACCATCGATAAAGGCAAAGAGTATGTGGTAGACATGAGCTTTGGCTTCATCGCTATCAAAACCCTTTACTAGCAAGGACGATATCCCAGACGATCCTTTGTGACAAAGCCAGATATCGCTGATGCGATGGACAACCCTGACCTTGAATCCGTGCCGTGGGACTCTCCAGACTTTCCCATCACAGCAGTTCAAGAACGATTTTGAGCAGGGATCTCGCCCAGTACGCCCTCCCGTGAAGACCAGATCGCAGCGAGCGTTGAAATTTTGTTGATAACCGCGGCTGAAAAGGCCGCCACTCGCTCATGCTAGCAAACCAGGTCCGTCACCTGACCAGCGTATTTTTCCAGGTCGTGGTTGGTTGCACTCCGGCTCCTCAGACTCAGACGCTTTCTCATGCAAGCATCGCTGAAAAAGCGCTTCCCAATATTTGTTCCTGCCCACGCTCCGTGCGTTTTTCCGCCCGCGTTCGTGGTGCCGTTCACCGACAGGTTCCTACCAGTTTACCGAGTTCACCGTCACCGACGCAGGAGTACACGACGCAGCTACGTTGATGCGCTTTAGTGGCGGAGGATTCGCGTCGTCCTTTACGAGCTTCACCGCTTTGGTGGTTGTGCGTACGGTGATCATCATCCAATGTGTGTTCGCCTTCTCCATCGCGTGGATATTGACCCGTAAGTTCAGTGCCACGAACTTTTTCTGCACCGTGTTCTTGTGCCCAACCTCATCGGTGGCATTGTGCTGGGCACACAGCAGTCGATGATTAATGCCGCATGGCAAAGTGCAGCACAACCATCATCGCGGACTCTGGAAGTTTGGCATGTGCAGCGATTGTGTTGGATCAACTGGCAGCTGGCCGGGCTGCGCATGATGATCATCATACTATTGCTGGCTTGCAAAACGTTCCGCCAGAACTTATTGGGGGCCGCTGGGCAGACTAGTGCGACCAAGCGGGCAGAAAAGCTTCGGCACGTGACCATCCTGATGGTGATGCCAGTCTGTCGACGATTGTCTGTTCCTGGACCGCGACACGTTCATGTTGACCAGGACTCGGCGCTGACGAATGGTTCGCCGCGCACCGCACTGAATGGTGGCGTACTGAAACGTTGTGGTCACATGGCGTTAACCGCACGGGGTTGAAGGTGTTGGGCCAGCTGCCAGCGCCGGTGACCTTTGTTGTCGTCGTCGCAGTGTTCGCCTGTTTCCAGCTCAGGGCGACCTGAAAGCCGGAGGGTTGAGGCATGAGTGCCCACACCGCAAGCATCAAGCGCCAAAGTGGCAAAAGGGCATCAGGCCCAGCTGACATCCTTTTGTGCCATTTTTGGTGTTCCTGACGGTGGTGTTCCTCGGTCCCATCTTTCATCATTGTGTTCAACTCGTTTAAGAGCAAGTTTGCTATTTCAGTGATCCGTTTTCCATCCCGTTGGTGAGATGTGGGCGGGTTTTGAAAACCAGCGCCGCGGCTACTGACGCGCAGGGGCTTCCTCTGGGCGTGCACCACGGTACCACTCATCACGATTTTGTCCGGTGACACATCGCTGTTTTCTCGGCGCTACTGCGTACACATCACGCGTGTGAAAACTCCGGGTGGACGTCCATATCGCCAGACATGCTGTTCAGAGTCCATGGTCATTCCATTCCAGATGGTCTCAGATTCCCACCATTAATCGCGGGCTACGCTGCAATTTGACTAATCCGGGTGGGCATCGCGGCGTTGTGCTATGGGGTTTGCGCAGCGTCAGTCGGTGTTCATGTTTGCTGGTTTTGTGGAAGAGCATCCTGCGCTGAACGCTGAGGTGAGGCGGCCGCGATCGACGGCTGCAGCCCGTGCAAACATATGGCGGTGCAGATACGCCCATGTTGAGCTTCATGTAACGGCAATCACTCGAAAGCTATTCACAACGCGATATGTGGGTGTGGAATGACTATCTGCTCTGCACCCTGGTCATTGGTCGCGGTCCACGAAGAAGCTGAGTACCATTCGCGGTGGTGCAGACCTTCGTGAGATCGAATGGCAACCGCGACTTGGGCGCGATGGTGGCAATGCTGGTCAGCGAGTCGTCTCGATTGTTATCTTCTACATTTCCGCTGCCAGTATTAGCATTATTGAAGCTGTGTCGCCGCTGGTGCTGTGAAAGGCTGGCAGGATCGCATCCGGTCCCCGACTGCTGCCGAAAGCAGGTGTTCATGTCGTCGGGATTGACCTTCAGCACAGAGGCAAGAGTTCTGGCGGAGCATTGTCCCACTCGCCAGCGGATCTTGCAGGATTGTTAATGTCGCGATGCTGGTGGCATTAACGCGTCGCTCGCCAGCGCGTGCCGCGCTGCGCGCCGCGCAGTGGTGACTAGCACGATGCTGAATACGGCCGGCAACTTTTCCCAGTTCGCGCACATTTCTGCGGGAGCTTTGCGCGTGAGCTGGAAGCATCAACCGTCTGGTGGTTCGAAGCACTACCGCGTTGATGTTGTTCGCGGTCATATGGAAGCTTTTATGTGATCAGCGCCGGCGTGGGTAACACCAGCGCGCCTTCTTCTCGTAGCTTCGGTGCTGTCGGGGTCCTGTCCTTGCGGCCGTGAGCGTGTGGTTTTGACCTGATAAGCTCCCATGGGTAGAGTTCGTCTCAGCATGACGCATTCCGTCAGCTCATCTCAGCAGCCGCTGCGCACAATTGTGTTATTTTCACGTATGCCCACGCGATGTTTGCGGTAGCGGGTTTCTCAACCAGGAGTTGTTAGTAATTGTTTTATGCGCCCGCTGCGCGGCATTTTACGCAGTATCTGGCGCTGCTGCGCTGAGAGAACGCGGGCGTGGTCAGCCGCCAGCCAACCGCTTATCGAGCGCCGCCGCACTCCCGAATGCAAAGCACCCAGCCCGCATGCAGTGTGCATGTACAAAAGTTGGCGACGCTGCTAAGCGATGTGGGCGACTGTACGGGTCAAATTCGTGGCGGTGGCTGCAGTTGAGTGCTGGACCAGGGCTGTAAAATCCCGCGCGTGTGAGTTGGGGAACGGACGCCAAAGGCAGATCCTTGATCCACAGGGAAAGCTGGTGCGCACGCGCCCCGGACCTTATCGGGGTTGAGGGGTGTCAGATGTTCGTCAGGAGCGCTGAACTTGAGGTTGATGCAGTCAGTGACGGCGGCTGATCCAAGAGTGGATCGCTGAGGTCCTGCTGGCGAACACCGTGATCGAAAGATTATGAGGTTGTTAGCGTCGAAGGTGGCCCAGTGACGGGCGAGACGAGCCATCGCACTCACGAACGCTGGATGATGTTGATGCCGCCCGTGCGGACTCGGTATGCGGGCGCGGACATGAGCCTGTGGCACGCCGATGACGACCCAGAAAGGTGTCGATGCGGTAGATCGCAGGCGGTTTTTCGTATGCTGGGACTACGGTGCGTTCCGCGCGACTCTCGCGCAGCGATGCGTTCGAAGGAATCGACAGACCGCCGCGCATAAGGGCATGCCGGTTCTGGTGTAATGGTAACGATTCCAGATTCTCACCGAGTCACAGCCTCTTCCCAGCGCGCTGACCCGTAACGAGGCCCGCATTCCATTGCGTGGATGCGTTTTTGACGGTAGGAGACTAACACCACTGCCTGGACGAATACCCTGGATAGGAAAGGCAGGATATTCTTCATTCCATCCAAAGCATGGGAAGGCGCGTTTTGCAGCATCTGCAGAGACCATCCGCAATGCTGCGCACTGGAGGCGAGGCCGCGTGGTGTTCCAAGCACACCGATAATTTCAATGGTTCCGGCGAGATGCTGTCGCCGGTACTTTGTCCGGAAAACCAGCGGCGATGGTTTGATGCCGCACCCGGAGCACGCTATTGACCTGTTGACTGGGCCGTCTACGGACGGCCAGCCGGTCTCTGCAATCGCCGTTGGCACGTTTAAGCGCCTGATTGTGACTGGGAAGATTGTACCGCGACACGAATGCTCCTTTCACGACGACCGTTCCGCCGCCCGCAGCGGGCCGACGCGGAACAGCCGCGCGCATCAAGCAGGCAGACACGATGACCCAGCACGCGCGGATCAAGGCGATATATCTCTGGCCGTCGTCCCACCGACGCGGAATTGGCTATGTATTCCGGTGATGTGGTCGGGCACTCGCCCTCGTCCTCTAAAGTGCTATTTGCGTTATTTTGGTGAAACCACCCTGAGAGATGAATGAGAAGATTCTGGCAGCTGGTGAAAACGCTGTGTGGTCGATATTGGGGATGCGCGCGGTGACGTTCCCGCGTGAGTCTCATAATCACCGTCGTACGTGGAACGACATCAGGTGCCGCCACGGTGTGCATGGCGGATTGTGCGTGAGCATTATGGCGATGGGTGCGCGGCGGTAGCGGTGATGGATCGCTGCGTTTCGGCTTTCGCCGACGCCGGAACAAGCGTGTGCTGCCGGCGTGGCTGATGGTGTGGGCGGTTATGGCACTGTCTGGGCCTGCCGAACATCGGCGGCGAAACCGTTTTTGATGACATCCTACGCCGGGAATCCACTGGTCAATGCGCTGTGCGTGGCACGTTGAAGGTGAGGACCTGAAGCTGGCGTTTGCCTCTGGCTTGGGCAATAAGGTGATGCTTTTGTTCCCGCATGGGTCTGACGGCATCGGCGGTGTGTCGGTGTTGGCCTCGGACACCGTTTGAGGAGGGCGCGGAACGCAAGGCTGCCCGCCGTGCAGGTGGGAGATCCGTTTGCGGAGAAGAGGTGCTCATTGGTGCTGCCTTTGACTCGTACAAGGCTGGTGTTGTGGTGGGCATCCAGGATCTTGGCGGCGCGGATTGTCCGCGTGACGTCGGAACCCGCCGCAGCTGGTGACGGTGGCATGCTGGTGAACCTGATATGGTACCGCTGCTGCGCATGGAGAACATGACGGCCGCCGAGATTCCCAGCCCTCGAGTCGCAGGAACGCATGTGGCGGTGGTCACCCAGACAATGTGAGAAGTTCACGGAAATGCGCCCACTGGGATGTCACGTGCGCGGAGATCGCGAGGTCACAGACAACGATCACTTGGTGATTACCCACCGCGCGAGGTGGTTGTCGACGCCCCGCGCACACCATCGCCCATCAGGGCCCGGTGTACCAGGCGTCCGGGCGGCCCGCGTGGCAGGATGAACTGAGCAGTTCCAGGGCGTCGAGCCCGCTGACCCGCGCCAGGCTCTTTCTGCGCATGGTGAGCTCGCTGCCCTCGTGTTCGCGTGCGTTTATTACCGAGCAGTACGACCGCTATGTGCGCGGTAACACGGTGTTGGCGCAGAACTCGGACGCCGGTCAAGCTGCGTGCTGACGAAACCACCGGCCCGCGGTGTCGCCGGTTCGCCGACGCCTCGGGACGCTACACCAAGCTCGACCCGAACACGGGCGCGCGGTTGGCGTTGGCGGAAGCGCACCGAATGTTGCTGTCACCGGTGCCACACCCGTCGCGGTGACCAACTGTCTGAATTTCGGCTCACCGGAAGAACCCGTGACGTGAGTTCCGTGGAGGTCTGTGCACGGCTTTCGCTGACGGCTGGTGCTGAACTGCGGCACCGGGTGTCAGGTGGCAATGTGTCCTTCTATAACCAGACCGGCACGGAACCCATCCTCCCACGCCCGTGGTGGGTGTGTATGGGAGGTGATTAACGACGTCGCGGAACGCATTGCCACCACTCTCGGCACCGTGGCGAGGACCTCATTGCTGGGGTGCCACCTTCGACGAGTTCGGCGCGGTTCCATCTGGCGGCAGGTCTCCGTGGCGGTCTGAACGGAATGCTGCCCGCCGTTGACCTAGCCAACGAGCAGAAGTTGGGTCGAGTTGTTCTCTGTCTGCGTGGTCACCGCTGCATGATGTCTCCGAGGGTGGCCTGGCGCAAGCGGTAGCGGAGCTATTGCATATCCGGCGACGGGGGTCAGCGTGGACACTGATGGCCGCTGTTGCCAGAGGACCCTGTTTTTGTGGCGCTGTCTCCGAATCCGCCTCCCGCGTGGTCGTGGCCACCACCGATGGTGCGGCGCTGGAGGCACGCGCCCGTGAACTGGGTATTCCTGCGTGAAGCCGGCGCGGACCAACAGTGATAAGCAGGTCCGTGTTGCCGGACAGTTTGACGTTCCTGTTGCCGAACTCCGCGAAGCGTGGCTGGCACCCTGCCCGATTTTCGGGCATGCCGGGCGCGAACTCCGTGGTGGAGTAGAGGGCTCACGCAAAGTTTGCTTATCTTCTGAGCACGAAAAACACTGTTTTTGAGCTTGGACATAGGCAAACTTTCATGCACGTGGTTTTGGCTCGCCCAGGGGGAACGGCAGTTTGATGGACCGCAACATCCTCTGGTCGACAGGTCTTGCCAGGTACAAAAACACCTCGTTTTCGAACCTCACGATGGACTTACCTTGCATAAACATCGTTCAATGCCTGATGGTCTGACTGCAGCCGCCACGCCGTCCAGGGGTGCTGAAGGTGTGGGATGGCAACTAGTTGCTCAAACCTTTGCCAAAGATGCCAGTGAAGAAGCTGCCGATGGCTTTGAAGATGCTGGTGAGAAGTCGAATGGGCTGCTGCCGTCGGACTTCTCAGCTGGCTTCTGGCCGGCTTTTCTGAAGGTTTACAGCAGGAACAGCCTTCAGGGCAGCGCGTCAAGTGCGGCGATAGCAGCAGTGACAGCATCTTTTGTTGCTCGCTGGGAGGCCGTCGATGGCGTTGAACTCGCCTGCATCGTTCAGGCGCGGCGCGGCGGCATCGACAGCCGGGGAGGACTTTCTGTCGTTGAGCTTCTCACTCACCATCAATCTGGGCGAGTGCTTCGGCTTTAGTCTTTCAGCGCTTCGCGTGTTGTTCTTGTCCAATGACAGTGCAAGTGTCGGTATCTGCGCTGCAGCAACGGCTTTTCTGCCTCTGCTATCGCTGCGCAATAGCCATCCAGGGTGGCTTTCATCTGTTTTTGTGCGGTGGCGAGATTTTTGTTGTTGGCGTCAACCACAGTGTTGTGCTTGTCGTCGCTGCAGCTGGTAGGCTTCATCAAGTTTGTTATCGAAGTCGGTGAGCGCTTTTTCGCTGGTGAAAGGACGGTAATCTCAGCAATGACTGGAGATGTTGCCGAGGGTGTCCAGTGCTACTGGGCCACCTGCTCGCCGATCTGGGCAGGGCTGAGATTGGACACATTGGCGTTGAGGGTCTCACGCCTTGCTGAACTCGCACTACCCGCCCTGTCGCCGAGTCCATCAGTGGATTCCGGCTTTGCTGAGGGCATTGTGGGCGTCGCGGACCTCCTGTCAGCGGTGGCCACGTCCTGCGCGGCTGCAGATGCCCAGGAGTACTCGTTCTTTTGTTGGTGGAATCGGAACTGCAGGGCGATGTGGTCGGCCGCCGGTGCGGGGTTGGGATGGCGACGGCCGGGGTGGCGCCGGACAGCAGGATGGATGTGGCAGCAGCCGCTGCCAGAGTCCGTAACGACGTTTGCCATGAGATGAATGCCCTTAAGCCGAAGATAAGAAAAATCTCGTTCAATTAGCAAAGAATCATCCATAAACCTAGAAAGGCCAATTTCTGCGGGAAGTGAGGGGAGCTAACTTTCAGCTTCCCTAACCCTTCGACCGGATGAGTGGTTTGATCAATGGCTTCGGCGCGTACTCTGCCCGCAAGTCTCGTAGCGTTAAAGCTACGCCCGCTAGGCGAATGTCTTCCGTGGTGCGTGGCACAAACGGTCGCGCAGGCAATGGCACTCCCATCAAGGTCCACGCCCACATACGTGATGGTGGCGTGAATGGCGTTTTCCAAAGCGTTCCGTCCGCTGCGCGGGTCCCCAGAGCAGACGGACGATCTACCCGCATGGAGCGGGCGTCGGTACGCAGGAGGCGGGCATCAACCTCAATCGAGGTCGCCAATCTGATGGGCCGGTGAGCGAATGCCGCCGGCAGCACACGGCCACGGTGTTTTCCCCGGACCATTCTCCATCGTGCAGGCGGAGGCGGCTTCGTCCGATCCATTCCATTGCTGCTGCTGCCGTGGACTTTGCCGCCCCAGTTCACGTCCATGGGTTTGGCCGAAAATCGCGTGATCATGCGCGGGGCCTCCGACGGGCCGTCGTAAGTTTGCTTTGTCCATCTCCGCCTCGATGGCGCGCCGCAGCTCAATACGAGACATAGCTGCGTCATGCACGCGCAGTTCCTCTCGGTGCGGGGTTCAAACGTGGGCACCGGTTGGGCCTTGCCGGTTTTGGTGTCTTTAGCAACGAAAATCACCAGCAGCGTCGCAGGCGCGGGTAACACCCTCGCGAGGATCCGCAGAAAGCACTCATTGACAATGTGCATCGATGACCGACCCGCTCATGGCAATCCGCGAGCGCACTCCACCATGTGACCCGACGGGATCGGTCGAGTGAAATGAATATGCCCCACGCATGCCGTCACGCAATACGTCTCCTGACCAGCCCACCGCGCATGCATACGCCGCTTTGTCGATCCACTCCAACACGCGCCCACCGCTGACGCCGCGTGACCTGGCCATCAACACATCCGTGGGTGCAGCAAGAAACGCAGTGTAACTTCGGGGAAAGAGTAGCACAAAATCAGCATACAAACCCCTGAATCACAGAAATACTAGAGTAGCTCTTGTGGAAAAACCCTCAGCTGATCCTGCCGCGACCCGCGCCGTCCCTCGCTGTTGAAGCCTGGACTCGCGACCCGATGCTACCTCAGGCCCAGCCGTGCCGCGCTTGCCGACGCCGTCCGACTTACTGCCCGCACCTCGAACATCCTCGCCCGGGTCACCCGTGGAGGTGCGAGTCCCGCCCTTCGTGGCTGTGCAATGCATCGACGGCCCCTGCCACACGCGCGGCACGCCGCTCCAATGTTGTAGAAGTGATCCCATACGTGGCTGCAATCGCTACAGGGCTGCGAGACCTCCGACCTGAAGACACGTCTGGGACCCGCGCCGAAGTTGCGCACTGCGCTGCCCATTGTGCCACTGTAAAGCATGTGACCACAGCTGAACACACTCTTCCGGAACCACATACCAGCGATGTTGATCCCGCCTAAACTGGCTGCGTGCGGGAGTGCTGGAGCCAACGATGGCGATTGTCTCCACAGCGGGTTTGGTGATTGGGGTGGCGTGCTGGCGCCTCCACCTCCGCGCTTACGGCTGCTGGCAGTACAGCCCTCAGCAGCAGGTGCTGTATCCATGGCATTGGGAGATGCGTCGGGTGTCAGCCCAGCAGGGACACCGAACAGGTGTTGGTGCAGAAGGAGCGCTGGGAGCTCTCGAACATGCCGGACGCCGAGCATCGAGTTGGTGGGTATCCTGCGCGGCAAGAGGCTTATCTGAAGAAAAACCGCCGAGCGAGCCGCCACGAAATGGCCGAGCATGATGCGCTGGGTGCGCATCTGGATCTGGAACTGGGGATGGACCCCGATGAACTGACTAATCCATGGGTCGCCGCCTCATCCTCTGCAGTGTCGTTCATGATTGGTGCTGTGCTTCCGCTTGTTGCAGTGCTCTTGGCTCCTCAGGAGCATCGTGTGTGGGTCACTGTGGTGAGTACGCTCCTTGCGCTGACCATCACGGGAAGCATATCCGCACGATTCTCGCAGGCGCGTCGCGGCAGGAGCATTGCTCGTCTGGTGATCGGCGGAGGAGTGGCCTTGGCGGTGACTTACCTTGTAGGTGCGCTTTTTGGTGTGCAGGCAGGCTGAGCTGTATATCAGGGCCATATACCGGGAATCGTATGGTCTACCGCGCTCTGTGAATAAAAATATGCCCCCTGTTGGGGGAATGCTTTTAGGGTGGTAGGGGCTGTGCAGTACCGCTGGTCTTTCGGTTTACCTTGGTTGTGGTATCCGGAATGTATATGCACCGCACGAGCATAAAGTTATCTCTGTATGATGTCGTGACATTGTGTTAAATAACCGTTATGTTATTTATATTGCAAAATAGTTACAAAATAAATCACAAATGCACAACCGTGCTCAGTAACATATTCCATGCACAAAAATCTAGCTAGAATAAGGTGCGTACCTTGTTCCTATTTTGTTGTGAGGTGAGAATATGAAACGTGCATATGCCGCAGCTGTGATGGTTGCCAGCGGATTGCTCGCACCAGTCGCCATGCCGGCCGCCCAAGCTCAGACGACGCCCAACGACACCGCCCAGGATAATCAGAAGGATTCGGGTTCCACCGCCCACAGGGTCCCTCCATTTGATCCAGGCTATTGGACTCCAGAGCGGATGCGTGATGCGGAACCTGCGCCGATGCCGAGCTTTTCCTAAAGGGCAAAAGCCTGTCGAAAATGATGACTCTGTAACGCACACGGTTGCCCCAGATGAGCAGGATCCAAACTATTGGACTCCAGAGCGCATGCGCAACGCTCAACCTGTGGAGAACGGGGTCACCTATAACTACAAGATCTTGAAAGACTTTTTCAAAAACATACGCGGTTAATCCCCGTATATCCGCGTATAAGAACTTTTTGTCCCACTACCGCTATGCAGGGGTGTCATAGAACGGTGATCGAGCCGGTTGGTGGACCCGCATGGGGGTGTGGCGAGTCGGGTTAGAGAAACGAACCCTCAACCGGCTACGATTGGGCATCGTGGCAGCTTTGGATCAGTCCCTCAGTTCCTCTTGACGACCATGGCGAGCAAACACCCCGCGAAGAGTGCGGTGTTTTTGGCGTGGGGCACCGGGGAGGAAGTCGCAAAACTTACCTACTACGATTTGCACGCCCTCCAACACAGAGGGCAAGAGCGGCTGGCATCGCCGTTGGCGATGGAGATCAGATTGTGGTGACAAGGACTTGGGTCTTGTCTCCCAGATTTTCGATGAGCAATCCCTCGACGCCCTGAAAGGCGACATCGCCATCGGGCACACCCGCTATTCCACCGCAGGTGGTACCTGCTGGGAAAATGCGCAACCCATGTTCCGCACCGCTTCCAACGGCAGTGATGTTGCGTTGGGGCACAACGGAAATCTGGTCAACTACCTGGAATTGCTTGACGACGCCGCGCGCAAAAGCTCGTCGACCCAGCCACCAAACCATCCGATTCTGATGTGATGTGCCCTGTTGGCGCACGGCATCAGTGACGACACCAGCCTGGTGGAATCCGCCAAGAGACTACTGCCCACCATCAAAGGTGCATTTTGCCTCACCTTCACCGACGGGCACACTCTGTATGCGGCACGTGATCCTCATGGTGTGCGGCCATTGTGTATCGGGCGTTTAGACCGCGGGTGGGTGGTTGCCTCTGAGACGGCAGCGCTGGAGACAGGGTGCCTCGTTTGTCCGGGGAGGTTGATCCCGGCGAATTGATCGTGTGAGATGCGTCGGGTGTGCGGTCCGAACGCTTTGCGGAGAAGAAACACAAGGGTTGCGTGTTTGAATACGTTTATCTTGCGCGCCCCGATTCGGTGATCAGGCAGCAGAGTGTGCATGAAACCCGGTGGAGATTGGGCGTCGATTAGCGCAGGAATACCCGGCCGATGGTGACCTTGTGATCCCTGTGCCGGACTCGGGTACTCCGGCGGCTGTCGGATATGCACAGGGTTCCGGCATTCCGTTCGGGCTGGGACTGGTGAAAAACGCCTGTGGGGCGGACGTTTATTCAACCCTCGCAAACCATCCGTCAGTTGGGCATTCGCCTGAAACTGAACCCGCTGCGGCAAATTATTGACGGCAAACGCCTGGTTGTCGTGGATGATTCCATTGTGCGCGGCAACACCCAACGCGCCCTGATCCGCATGTTGCGGGAAGCGGGGGCTGCCGAGGTGCATGTGCGCATTGCCTCCCCACCCGTGAAATGGCCATGTTTCTATGGCATTGACTTTAGCTAGCCCCGGCGAACTACTGGCCAGTGCGTCGAAGGTAACGATGAAGATGCCATGGTCACCTCCGTATGCACCGCAATCGGCGCGGATTCCTTAGGCTATGTCTCTATTGGCAGCATGGTCGAGGCATCCAAGCAGGACTATGACGAACTGTGCTGCGCCTGTTTCGACGGCGTGTACCCTGGGGCTGCCTGCTGGGAATCCCAACGCTGAACTCGTCCGCAAAATGCAACACTAATTGATAACCGCAGAAAGAGAATTCCACCTGACTGACGCTCACGCCTCCTACGCCGCGGCTGGAGTGAACATTGCTGAGGGCGACCGCGCTGTCGAACTGATCGCCCCGTTGGCGAAAAAGCAACCTGACCGGAAGTGCGCGGCGGCCTCGGCGGTTTCGCGGGACTTTTTGCGCTCGGGAATACAAGCAACCCTCCCTAGCGGCGGGTTCCGACGGCGTGGGAACCAACTCGCCGTCGCCCAGGCTATGGACAAGCACGACACCATCGGCATCGACCTGGTGGCCATGTGCGTTGATGACCTTGTGGTCTGCGGTGCCGAACCCCTGTTTCTGCAGGACTACATTGCGATCGGCAAAGTTGCAGCCCGAACATGTCGCCGACATCGTCGCTGGCATCGCCGAGGGTGCATACAGGCGGGCTGCGCGCTTCTTGGTGGCGAAACCGCAGAACATCCAGGTGTGATGGAGCCCGAGCATTACGACGTCTCGGCCACCGCTGTGGGCGTTGTGGAAGCTGAGGATGTTCTGGGGCCTGATCGTGCACGTCCCGGCGACGTGGTGATCGCTATGGCCTCCAGCGGCCTGCACTCAACGGTTACTCCCTGGCGCGCCATGTTCTGCTGGAGAAAGCTGCTGCCGCTTGATAGCTACATGGAAGAACTCGGACGCACCCTGGGGAGGAACTTCGAACCGACCCGCATCTACGCCAAGGATTGCCTAGCGCTTGCCGCCGAATGCGATGTGCACACTTTTGCCATGTCACTGGTGGTGGACCTCGCGGGCAACCTTGCTCGCGTCATTCTCGCCGGTCTGGTCGCGGAACTATCCCGTGCCACCTGGACGCCCGGACAAATTTTCCGCATCATCGCTGATTTGGGCAAAAGTGCCCCAGGAGGAAATGGACAAGACCTTCAACATGGGTGTGGAATGGTGGCTGTTGAGGCCGCGGAGGACCGCGACCGGCTCTGACATGTTGACGGCACGCCACATTGAGGCGTGGGAACTCGGTACGGTGCGCAAAACCGATGCTGAGAACGGTGAGCATGCCGATGGTGCTCCCCTGTGTTGTGCTCACGGGCGAGCACGCTGCGTACTAACCTGAATAGACACGACGAAAAAGCGAGGTGGGGGTGTGCCTACCTCGCTGTCGCGATGCTGAAGGCCAGTATCACTGGGGGTGAGTTGCGCCATCAGCACACGGGCTGTTAGCGCCACTTGATTCGGAATTATCCTCGTCCTCGAGGGACCAATCAGCCCACTCTGCATATTGGTCGTCTCGGGGTACGAGGACCCGCGATCCGACTTTCCGGACAGCTCCTGCTAGCGAATCCAGATCCATATCAGGAGAGTTGTACTTCAGCTGACGAGCAACCTTGGCTTGTTTTGCTTTTGGCACGCGACCCATGGCCTGACCCCTTGGAGCGAGCGGGGTGCTGCGGGAATTCGGCACCCTCTGAGCTTTGTCTTCACTGTGTATTCCTGTTAGACACACATAGCTGGTGTGAGGAGAAAATGCCGCAATTAGTGTTTGACCTCGCACTCTTGTGAGCGCGATTGGTGTTTTTGTGCAATAGCGTGTCGTGTTGTGGGGGCTTGTTCAACACAGTGATGAATCCCAGCTAGTAGGCGGTGCTCTGACAGCAGCCGGGTAGTTGTTGATCTATCAGCAACTTCTAAGAAGGTATGTCCAAAGAAGTCTCACTCATTCCAAAACTACCCCTAAATAGGGGAGATGTGGCCTGTTGACCTGCCGTCAACAGGTCTCCGTCACTGTCGCCTACAGGCCCTTCAGACGATTGATCGCAGCCCGGCCGGGGCGCTCGCCATCGTCGGCGGGAATGGAATCGGCATCAATGGCCACGGCCACCGCCAGCCTCACCCGCAACCAAGCCTGCGTTTCCCGCAGCGCTGCGTTTGACGAGGACCAGTGCTATAGGCCCCAGGTCTGCATCGTGCACAACGGTCCCAATCCGACCAACCACACGTGACCGACCACCGGAGGTTTTCAGCTCGTCGCCCGGCGCGGGCAGTGTCGGGGCGGACCCATCAAGCTGTGCCAGTGCCAGCACCCGTGGGGAACGGCCCAGATTGTGCACCCGCGCCACTGTTTCTTGGCCGCGGTAGCAGCCTTTTTCCAGGTGTACGGCACCGGGCCAGGAGTCGTCGCCGAGGCGGCCGATCCACCCTGGTACTTCGTGGGGATGGTTTTTCATCAGGTCTAGGAGCAGGTCAGGTTCCAGCGCTGGGACCCGCTCTGCCGTATAAGCCATGAGGCCAGCCAGTTGGGCACCCGCAGCTCTAGGGCTGCCACGGTGGGTTCGAGACGGTCGCGGGGTACCAGGACGTCGATACGCGGCTTTCCGCCCCAGTGGACAGGGCGGCTAAGCACATCCTCCGGCAGGTCAATGGGGTCGCCGAGGAGGGTAAGCACCGCTAGATCGGTGAGTTCGATGGTGACGTCGGACCAGAAGACCATGCGGGTGAGGTAGTTGTGAAGGGATTGCGCCTGCGGGGCGGGTGCGTCCAGGTAGAAGGCACCGTCGTGGACGAGCAGGTCGGCGTGGTGCAGAACGCGTCCTTGAGGGTCGAGGTCGAGTGCAGCGGCGCTGAATCCGTCGGGGGGCGTCGTCAAGCTTTTTGGGAGAGGAGGTTGTTCAGAAACTGCGGGGCTTCTGGCCCAGTGACGCGTACCACCTGCCGGTCGGAGCGGTCGATGAGCATGGTGGGGTAGCGTTGTTCTCCCAGCGGATTGCCGTAGTGCCAGGCGACGTTGGTACCCTCGATTGCAGCATCAGCATCGCGGGCGATCGCCGCACCCTGGTCGTAAAGTAACGGCGAGGGGTGGTGAAGGGTGCAGCAGCCACACTGGCATCGTAGCCCCACAAAAGCGTGGATAATCTAGGGTATGAGCTCACATGCCGCCACCCCGCCGCATCCGCCGTGAAAACCCGTCGTTGTTGTTGTGGATACGTTTGGCGGTCCGATCCGCCATCACAATCCAGAATTGCCGCTGATTTATTGGGATGATGCTGCCGTCACGCGCGGCGACGGTGTGTTCGAAACTCTACTGATCCGCGATGGCCATGCTTGTAATCTGGAGCGCCACAGCAAACGTTTCGCCGCATCGGCGGCGCTGCTGGGCTTGCCGGAGCCGGATGCGGAGTATTGGCGCGCAGCCACGGCCGAGGCCATTCAATCCTGGCCGAAGGACGTTGATGCCTCCTGCGTGGACCCTCACCCGTGGCCGCACCGCCACGAACCGTCCCAGCGCCTGGATTACTGTGAAGCAGATCCCTGTGGAGCATCTGGAGCAGCGCCATCTGGGAGTGTCGGTGATGACGGCTCCACGTGGGTTCAGCGTGACCACCACGCCCGATGAGGCCGCACCCTGGATGATCGTTGGCGCGAAAACGCTCAGCTACGCGGCTAATATGGCGGCCCTGCGGCATGCCCGAAGCTGTGGCTTTGATGATGTGATCTACGTTGATGGTGACTGTGTTCTGGAGGGGCCACCTCGACGGTGGTTGCTGCACAGGCACCGCGCTGTTCACCCCGACCCCGGCGGCGACGTCCTGCCCGGCACCACGCAGGCTGCCTTGTACCAGCACGCTGAATGGAAGGGGCTGGGACCGCCAGGAAACCGACCTCACCGTTCAGCAGCTTATCGACGCCGACTCGGTCTGGCTGGTCAGTTCCGTTCAGGTTGCCGCTCGGGTCACCCGCATCAACGATGTTCACCTGCCTGCACCCGCGAATGAAGACAAAGTGCGGCACATGATGTTCGCAGCGCTGAGCTGACCTGCCCTGCGCCTCACCCGACTCACGCCTACCCGACCACGCGGCCAGCTGCGCGGACATGCGTGGTCGAGTTCCGTGCCCACCATGCGCTCGTCTACCCAACCCAGCTCATTGGTGGGCATGAGGCCGTAGAGCCGCTTGCCGGGACCCAGCTCGGCGGGACCGGTTGCAGTGACCATAGTGAGGCGGATTCCACTTCCCACGCGCGCTCGTTCAGGGCGTTGCCATAAAAATCTCGACGACACCGGAGGAATTGCAGCAGATGAATTCGATCTCGTCTTTGTCGTTGATCCGCCAGAAGCCGGTTTCGCTGGTCTTGGTCGGTGGCGTTGCCCTCCTTGTCGAGCTTCCAGATGCGCGATTCGTAGAAATGTAGTTTTCGCCGTCGTGGGCGAAAATGAGCTGCTGGCCGAAAGCGTACTGACCGTCAGACGCCGAATCTGCCTGACCAGCACACGCCACACGCCAATGAGGGGCAGCAACGCCAGCAGGCCGTCGTGAAGGTTAGGGCCGAGCCGCAGGTTGGCGGTGTCCTCGGCAACGGGGAGGTCGTCAAGACCGTCAATGCCGCTCAACGTCGGGATGTTCCCGCCCGCCGGTGAGTTTGGATTGCTCCGCAGCGAGATTCACGGCGGCGTTGCCGTCCAATCGGATCTCGTCTGCGGTGGAGTTGGCGGCGTCTTGGGTTGTTGCAGTGTTATCAGGGCTTTCAGTCATGCCCTACACCCTAGCTCATCCTAGCTTTCTTCTTGGTTTTCGCGTAGGAGCGGCGCAAAGTCCTTGTAGCTGAGCGTCACGTTGGAGATTTCGGAGGAGATGTAGATGGACCCTCCGTTGCAGTTGATGCTGGTGGCGCGCCCGCCGAGGGGGAGTTCGGTGGAGTCCACGGTCCAGGAGAAGGCGTTGAGTGCTTCTTCTTCCTGACCTGGCGCGCCGCGCACAGCTGGTGGGTTCGATGGAGATGGTGCTCTCTGATACGGAGTTTCACCTCGGCGACCACGGGTTCCCGTGAGTTCGGTGGTGTCCCCGTGAGCTGCGCCTCGGAGGCTGAGGTGCTGGTGGGGGAAATGTCGGAGGGATGGCTGATGTCCAGGTCGGTGATGTTGAGGAAGCTGCCAAGTGCCACGCCGTCGAGACGCATGTAGTGCGACAGTGCCTTTGCCTTCGCCCCTTCAATGTTGCCGCTTAAAAGTTGCTCGTTGCTGAGCGTCACATCGGTCCGCCTCGGTGCGCAGGTTCACCAACCCCAGGCCGGGAATGCGACATCCAGGGACTTCTGAGGTGATCGCCGGCACTTTGTGCGTGCTCAGCGCCAGCAGATAGGGGAATCCGCCGACGTAGATGCGGGGTTGCTTTCACCGGGGGTGACGGCCTTCGATTTCTTGGGCGATGCGCATTTCCACCCGTGCCGCCAATGCTATCCACAAGCCAGCCAATTTCCCGAACGTCAGCGCGAGGGCACTGGAGATAATAACGGCGGGACGGCGAAGCTCACTACTTACAATTCATATCATTAGCCTGGAAGGTATGCGCATTCACAACGGCACGGTTCCCGACACTGTACTCATTGACGCCGCCACCACTCACGACGGCGTGGCACCGCTGTCTGAGCAGTTCCGCGCGGACTTTCCGAACCGGAGCTGGGGCACACCCACGTCTACATTCTCGCCGACGACCAGGTGGTGGCACTGGCCGCCGGGGATGGGGCTTCCTGGGAACTTGTTGTTCACCCCTGCTTATCGACGCCGCGGTCTGGGCACCGCGCCCTTGGGTCACTGGGAGAGCGCGCACGTGTGGGCACATGGGAACCCGCCAGCGGCGAAGGGTCATCTCGCGGCGGCGCGTGGGTGAGCGTCGATACGCGAACTTTTTGGTGATGGGCGTGGATTGAGTGCCAGCGGAAACCCAGCCGCCGGACAGCATGGTCTGCCTGAACCTGTGACGAATCCGCCGAACGGTTCGGTAGGGACGCGGTGCTGACGCCTGGCTTGCTGCTAACAACGAGGCTTTCGATTGGCACCCCGAGCAAGGCGGTTGGGATCGCGCTCGCCTCGACCAAGCCTATGGCCGCGAGCTGGTTCAACTCGGCCGACGTGCTCCTGCTGTGGGACGGCGACCAACTTGCGGGCTTCCACTGACTCAAACGGCACAGCGCTGAGCTGGGGAAGTCTACGTCGTGGGACCCGCCGCCGCCTATCGTGGGCGCGGGCTTGCATGATCCGCTTGTGCGCCTAGGGCTTGACCACTCTAGCGGAGGCCGGGATGAAGGGCGCATCATTTTGTATGTGGAGGCCGATAATGTTCCCGCCGTGGCGGCCTATGAAAAACTAGGCTTTGAAGAAGTGGAAAACCATGTGCTCTATGCCCATGAGTCGGCGGAAAACTAAGGAAGTGCCCGTGAAACGTGTCGCCATCATCTCGACCTCCTTGTTGCCGGGTGCCTCGCCGGATGCGTCGAAAGCCGGAAACCCCATTGGCCTTGTCGACGAGCCAGGACTGACCAAGACCGAAGGCCAAGTACTCGCCGAAGGCTCCAGCGCCCAAAAAGCGCGCCATGGACCTCTATGGCATCAAGTACGCCACCGCCGTCCCCGGTGCGCGACTGTCCTACCCGCCTGCGGGTTCGGGGAAGGCAAACAAACTTCCTGGCGGGAACCATCGACATTGCGGGGTCCGACACGCCCCTGACCGCCGAGCAGGCCAGCCAAGCTGCGGAACGATGCGGCGGCAATGAAGCCTGGCACCTGCCCCTGGCCTTCGGCGGACTCGCCATCACCTACCATCTTGACGGCGTGCCCAAACTCGTGCTCAATGCCAATGTGCTGACCCGGATATACAAAGACGAAATCCACACCTGAATGACCCAGCCATCGCCGCGCTGAACCCGGGAGTCAACCCCGAAGAACACATCACGCCCGTCTCACCGATCGGACCGTTCCGGCAGCACCGACACCCTGCAACGCTTCTTCAAAGGCACCACAAACGGGGCGTGGAACACCACCGGACTGGACTATGCCGGGTACGGGGGTGTGGGGGCCAGCGGCTCAAACGGGGTTGTTAATACTATCCGTGACACAAACGGCGCTGTTGGATACGTGGAAACCGGCTATGCCGTGGAGCGCGACTCGGTCTTGCCGCCATTGATTTCGGCGCGGGACCTGTTGTTCCCGAGGGGCCTGCCGTGGAAGCAGCCGTGGCCAAAGCCACCTTCGCCAACAACGGACACAACCTCGTGGTCGATACCGACGCGCTATACGACGCCGCGAAACAACCCGACAGCTATCCACTTATTATCACCAGCTACAACATTGTCTGCTCGGCGGGATACCCGCCCGAGGTGCGCAAACGCGTGAAGGACTTTTTCACCGTTGCCCTACGGCACCAAGACGACGAACTCCGCAACCTGGGGTATGCGCCGCTGAGTGGAGTGCACAAAGGACGAATGGAATCTGCGGTGGCGGCGCTGAGTTAGTTGAGGGTTTTGGGGCGTGAAGTGTGCTTATCTCTGAGCACGAAAAACAGCTGTTTTTGAGCTTGAGCGTAAGCACATTTTTCATGCTTGTTATATAGGTCTACTACCAGGTACGAAAACAGCCCATTTTCGAGCTTGTCGGTGGACTTACCTTGCACAACCCCTTACCCACCTGAGTGCATAATGTCGGCGCCCTCAGGCACGGTGTCGTCTTCCGGGTCGTCGAGCCAGCCCTCCGCAACACGACTTTCCCAGGAGAACCCTGGCGGCCGCGCGTCCCATCAGCGTCATCGGCGAGTGCAGGGGAGTCGCTGAAGGGGGCGAGGATGTCAGCGAGGTGCGTGAGCGTTGATACGCGACGAGGTCGCGGCGCATGTCGCCTCCGACGGGGAAGCCCCGTAAATACCAGGACACATGCTTGCGTAGTTCGCGGCAGCCATGCTCCTCACCATGGTGGGCTGCCAGCAGTTCGGCATGGCGTTGAATAATGCGTGTCACTTCACCCAACGTGGGTTGTGGGGGTAGGGGACGGCCGGTGAGCTGGGCGGCGAGTTCGGCAAACAACCAGGGGCGGCCCAGGCAACCACGGCCGACCACCACGCCGTCGCAACCCGTTTGGTCCATCATGGCCGCAGCGTCGGAAGCCGCGAAAATATCGCCATTACCCAGCACCGGGATTCCCGAATCGGCCATGTGTTCCTTCAACCGCGCGATCTCCGACCAGTTGGCCCTTGCCAGAGTATCGCTGCGCCGCCGTGCGGGCGTGAAGCGCCACCGCCGCCGCGCCTTCCGCTGCGGCAATGCGCCCGGCATCCAGGGTGGGTTTTATGGGCATCGTCATGCCCACGCGGAACTTCACCGTCACTGGAATATCCGTGCCTTCCGTGGCGCGAACGGCAGCGGCGACGATATTGCCAAACAGTTTCCTCTTATAGGGCAGTGCTGAACCGCCGCCGCGCCGGGTGACTTTAGGGACCGGGCAGCCGAAGTTCATGTCGATGTGGTCGGCGAGGTTTTCATCCACAATCATTTTCGCGGCCTCATAGGTCCAGTGCGGATCGGTGGTGTACAGCTGCAACGACCGGGGGTTTTCGTCAGGGGCGAAGGTGGTCATATGTAGCGTTTTTTCGTTGCGTTCCACCAGCGCCCGGGCGGTGACCATTTCACAGACATACAACCCGGACACGCTGCCCATCTTTTCTCGCTCCTGCTCACGGCACAGCGTGCGGAATGCCACGTTGGTCACCCCGGCCATGGGTGCGAGCACCACGGGGGAGGTGAGGGTGAGGGAGCCTATGGACAGGGGAGCTGCTGGTTGTGCCACGCAGGCCATTGTAGATACTTCCGGATGGGCGACAAACTCACCAGAATCCTGGAAGTCCAATTTCAGCAACCCGGCGATGGGCTGACTCACAGGCGCTACGGCACCACACCTAGAGGGGGTAGATAGTGGGGGTGCTTTCTGGGTGAAAGTCCACACGATTATTTATTCAAAAAGCGGGATGGGGCGGATGGTTTATTGTGGTGAGGGTAACTAGCTAGCTGATTATCTAAGTGAGTCACAGTGTCCTGTGCCACTGCTTGGGTAGTCGATGTGTCACATCTCCGGCGTGGTCGTTGCAGCTGGCCAGCCGGTGCTTGAGGAGGAATACATGTCCGATCGGATTGCTAACGCTCAGCTCCGTTCTAAGGTGATGACGGCCGACGAGGCCGCACAGTTTGTCAACCATGGCGATAAGGTCGGCATTTCCGCTTTACTGGTGCTGCTACCCGAAGGTTCTGCCCACCGCCATCGCGGAACGTGCGAAGGAGGCGCACGCCAAGGGCGATGAATTCATGATCGACTTGTTCACCGGTGCTCCACCGCTCCAGACTGTGATGGTGTGTTGGCTGAGGCGGACGCAGTTCGGTTCCGCACCCCTACCAGTCCGATCCGATCATGCGTAACAAGATCAACGACGGCACCAGCCTGTACGCGGACTACCACCCGTCCGAGTCCGGCATGTACGTGCAGCAGGGCTTCTTCGGCCCCTATGAATGTTGCCATCGTAGAGCTGTGCGCATCACCGAGAAGGCCATTATTCCGTCTTCCCCATTGGTAACAATGTTGAGTGACCTGGACACTGCGGAGAAGATCATCATTGAGGTCAACTCCTGGCAGTCCGAAGAACTCGAAGGCATGGCCGATATTTGGCGCAACAACCCGCTGCCCAACCGCGTGGTCATTCCGATTACCGAACCCGGCCAGCGTGTCGGTACCCCCTACATCGACATTGATGTGAACAAGGTCGTTGCTGTGGTGGAAACCGACCTGCAGGATCGCAACGCCCCCTTCAAGCCCCTTGATGAGCAGTCCAAGCAGATCGCTGGCCACTTCCTGGACTTCCTGGAGGGCGAGGTTGCTGCTGGTCGCCTCACCTACGACGGCTACCGCATGCAGTCCGGCGTCGGTAACGTGCCGAACGCCGTGATGAGTGGCCTGCTGGACTCCAAGTTCGAGAACATTCAGGCATACACCGAGGTTATTCAGGACGGCATGGTCGACCTTATCGACGCCGGGAAAATGACGGTTGCATCCGCCACCGCCTTCTCCCTATCGCCCGAATACGCCGATCGCATGAACAATGAGGCCTCCAACTACCGCAAGTCCATTATTCTGCGCCCCCAGCAGATCTCCAACCATCCCGAAGTCATACGTCGCCTTGGCCTGATCTGCACCAACGGCCTGATCGAAGCCGACATTTACGGCAATGTTAACTCCACCAACGTCATCGGCTCCCGCATGATGAACGGTGTCGGCGGTTCTGCGGACTTCACCCGCAATGGCTACATCAGCTCCTTCATTACGCCTTCCGACGCCAAGGGTGGTGCCATCTCCGCCATTGTTCCGTTTGTTTCCCACGTGGACCACACCGAACAAGACGTCAAGGTGATTATCACCGAGTACGGCTACGCAGACCTGCGGGGCCTTGCACCACGCCAGCGTGTAGAAAAATCATTGCTCTGCACACCCGGATTACCGGCCGCTTGAGGGAATACTACGACCGTGCGCTCAAGGCAGCCACGGAACGCAAGACCCTGCAGACCCCGCACGACCTGGCCACCGCATTCAGCTTCCACCAGCGGTTCCAGGAAACCGGCACCATGAAGCTCTCCTAGGTGTTTCGTCCGTTTTAGGTCAGCCGCGTGACGACGCCCCCGCCTCCCGCGCCTTAACTACAAGGCGTACGGTGGCGGGGCGTCGTCGTTTTAGCGTTGTGCAGGGTTAGGACAAGCCCTTGACGGGAACGTACACTTCCCAAGGCAGCGGAAGAGCTCGTAGACCCACCCCATCCTGGCGGCATCCGGTAGCTTTACCGTGGAATGCTTTGCATTCAAGGTTCTCAGTCCCGCGCGGCGACACAATACGCGGCGTCGTAACCGTGGGGTCCCAGAATTGGGGGTCGTTGGGGGTCAAAAAGCGAACCTTCCCCCACTCGCCGATGGGCATTGTACCCAAACCAGTGTCGAACTGCTCCGCCTGGGCGGCCGGTGTGGCTGTAAGGGCGGTTGCCGCGATGATAGCTGCCGCTGATGCACGGAAAGCTCTGCGGAAATACATGATTGTGCTCCTTGTATGAGGGAGATGAGGGCCTTCTATATGGGTTATCCAGGAGTTTAGGGAGCATGTTACCGATTATGCGGTTTGCTGAATCGGTCTACTGCCAGGTAGGTTCTGAAAAGTTTGCGTACTGTCAAACTCGAAATGATCCGTGTCAGAGGCTTAGAACTGCAGCCCCCGTGGGGAGCAGTCATAACATCAACAATGCCATCGCCTCACCGTCTTTGTGTGAGCTTTGGTGAAATGACAACACCTGCTCCATCTACTCTGGCACCACGTACCATCAGCGACCTGATTAGGGGGCAGAGGAGTTCTGACTAGCACCAAAAGCTTATTCTCAAATCAGTGACTATCAAGAAAATGCATGTATGGGTGCAGATGCAACTATTTTTCCGAATGTCGCAACTGGTGAAAATGCCATTGTTGCTGCAGATACTGTGGTTGGTTAAAGATATTCCGCCGACAATAGTGACGGCGGAATATCAGCTCCGTGATTAGGGAGATTCGTAAGTCATGCTAGCTTGGCGTATTGTGTCGTCGTCGCATGCGAGTTGGCGGATAACGATCAGGCCGGTGAGCACGGCGATCTCCGCCGCGAGAATCCAGCATTGCAGCATGAGATCAGGGGCAGTTATATACAACATCGGCAACGTGAAACCGAGAAGAGCCACTGGTCCGAATACGAGGGTCAGCACGCTGCCAATCCCTAGTACAAGAGCTGCGACAATGGTGATCACCCTGCGCCTGGTGCTGCGCGCCGGGGGAGTGCGGCGCACCCATGTGTAGATCACGCGGCCGATGGTCAGCAGAGCAAACACAATGAGCGCGGTTTGGGTATACACAATCACGTCACCCCAGTGGGTGTTGGAGGGTTGTTGCTTGGGCGTCACACCCAGGGTTTCCTCCGCGAAGACCAGTGCCGGCGTGACGATGCCATTGTTGTTCATCTGATCACGAAGCCCCATGACGTTGTAGAGCACCACGACGCCCTTGCCGGTTTGCTGATTGAAGCCCATGTAGGAGTTGAATCCAGGAACAGCCCCGCCGTGATACACCAGCTGTGTTCCATCGAACTGCTCGTAGAAAAGCCCCGCGCCGTACTCGTAATCATCAGTGGTGGAGACCTTGGGCAAGGTGCTTGGTAGCTGGCCGGCTTGGTGTTGGCGGAGTTGCCAGGCAGCATAGGTTGCTAGTTGACGCCCCGTGCCCGCAAGATAGCCTTCACCTGCTTCGTCGTCGCGAACTGGGTCTGACACTGTACGGTTGCCCATGTAGAAAGGCACATATCCTTCAGGGACGTTCTTTTTCTGTTGCTTCTTTTGCTGGTGCTGATCGGCGAAATTCCGGTGGCTGGGTTGAGGTAGTGGGTGAGTAGTTCGCTGTAGCTTTGCCCGGTTGCTCGTTCCATGGCGTGTTGGAGGAGGATGTATCCGATGTTGGAGTAAGAATGGCTGCCGGTGGGGTTGACGTTTTTGAGTTCTTTGACTGCTTCAATGACTTTTGGCAGTTCACGCGGGTAGATGCCTAGCTCACGAGGAGGCCGAGGTGTGGTGAATCAGATCGGTGATGGTGGCACCGTTATTGCCGAAGGCGGTGTTTCGGAACTCGGGGTAGTACTGGGTGACAGGGGCGTTAAGATCGATGAGTCCTTTGTTTGCCAGTTCTAGAGCAAGTGCGCCGGTGAATGATTTAGACACTGATCCCCAGATGAAGAGGGAATCGGCGGTGATGGGATTGTTGTTGCCGTCCACACCAACGTAGTGTTCGCCGGTGATGCCGTTTGCGTCGAATTCCACCATGGCGAGTCCGGGTGTGTGGAGGTCGTGGGCGAGTTGTTCGTAGCGGTCTTGTTGAGCCTGTGCGGGAACAATCAGTACCAGAGTGGCAAGTAGTGTTCCCAGCACCGCGAGTAGGGTTCGTGCTGTTTTCATGCGGTTTAGCCTAGAGAGTTGGGGCTGTGTCAACATCGGGGAAAACCCTGAAAAACACCCTGATATTGCGCGTGCTGAAGGTTCACCACGCTGCGCAAAGTATGCTTATGTCTAGGTGTAAAAACGGCGTTTTTGAGCTTGGCGATAAGCATACTTTTGCGCACCCGGCTAGATCCGCACCCCTTCCTCCCACACCGGCCTCATCTCGCATACCTGCAACCTTCCAGCCGCTTGGGGTGTTGTGGAGGGAAAATCGGTAATCGCCGCCAAGTGTCCAGGTACCGTGGGCATGCTGGTGAGTGGCGATGAAGGAGGCCGTGGCCGTCGCGGCGTCGTCACGCAGGGTGATCAGGTGGTTGCTGACCAGGTGCTGGTGGGCGTCGAGACCTTCAAATATGGGCCTCCAACGGTCGATGATTTCTTGCGGGGAGAGCAGTTCCGGTTCGCCGTAGTCGAGGGTGACCTGGTCGCTGAAGACGTGGGCGAGTGTGTCCCAGTCGTGGTGGTCGGTGGCCCAGAACAGGGTGTTAAGGGTTGTGATGATGTCGAATCGCGGGTCCATGAAGCAATCCTTAGAGCGTGTTTCGGAAGTGGTCGGCGGTGGTGCGCAGGGCGTGGCTCACTTGAGTTGGTTGGTCGTAAAAGTCCAGTTGTGTTCCCTCGATCCAGCGCAGTTTCTTGGGGCCGGGCAGGTGGTCGTAAAATTGTTGAGCTCCGTCGGGGACTGCGGCATCGGGGGAGTGGATCATGTGGACCGGAATGGTGATCTGTGGGGCGCTGATCAGTGGATTAAACGTTAGCCACGGTTCCCATGACATGGTGGCGATGCGCTTGTCCCATTCGGGGATGTCGCCGCGTTGTGGATCGAGGTAATAGTCGTAGGGGCCGTACATTGCGGCCGCAGGATCGGTGGTGGAGATGGCGGGAATGTAGTCAACCTCGCCCGTCTCCTGGTAGCGGGCGTGGGCTGCGCGGGATGCCGCAATGCGCTCCTGCACCCCAGCCTCACCATCGTAGTAGGGCGCGACGAGCTGCATGTTGTGAAGCCACGGCGCGATCATGGCCAGCGAATTCACCCTGCTATCCGACGCCGCGTTTACGGCCTGATAGCCCGACGATGCGCAAATCCCCAGCGCCCCGATGCGTGCCGCACCGAGCTGTTCAACGGCATACGTGACCGCCGCGTGAATGTCGCTGATCTTTCTTTCCGGGTTTTCCCACGAGCGCGGCGTGCCTTCGCTTTGGCCGAACCCACGGAAATCAAACGTGAGAGTAGCGAAGCCTTCGGCAGCGAGAAGTCGTGCGTAGAACTCGGCTTGTTGTTCCTTAACAGTGGTCCACGAACCGGTGACAACAATGATGGAATCCGAATCGTGGTGTATGGGCGTGTGCAGATTGCCCACAAGCCTGCTGCCTTCTGACTGAAAACGAACTCGTGTTGAAGTAAAAGGTTGCGTCATACTGTGTGACGCTAGGCGGCCGGATGGTATCGCGTCCAATACTTTCTGTGATAGCGATTAGGCATCACCGTGTTGCTGCAGTGCCGAGGCTGCAACGCGGATGACATCGCGGGTGTCACCTGCCCGCCACAGGAACGCAAGCCGCGCGGGCGGTAAGTCCGGTACGTCAAGAAAGTGCACGCCCTCCCGTGCGTAAAGAACGCTGTTTCCTGCGGATATGAAAACCGAGCCGGTTCCCGCCGCGACGTTTTCCAGTGCCTCATCGGCGGTTGCCGCCTCGCAGGCAATCGGCGCTGGCGAGCCGTGGCGCGCATGCTCCGCCAGCCAAAACGACCGCAATTCTTTGGCGCTTCCAGGCAAGGCCACCAGGGGTTCGTTGCTGACCTCCGCAAAAGACGCTTGACGACGCCCCGCCAGTCGGTGTTGGCTGTTTACCGCCAGCATGATGGGTTCCTCCGCGACCACCACATAGTCGCAGCGTGGGTTTATGGTGGTGCCTAACCAGGCGAATCCCGCGTCACAATCCCCAGCCTCAACCCCGGCGGTCGCGTCGTTCCAGGCCACTGGTGAAGCTCCGGCTGCCACTGGATTGCATTCAGAGCCTGTGTAAGTGTGTGAAGCATTCCACGCCCAACTCCCGTTTGAAGCCCGATGACCAGCACTGATTGTTCTTTGCGTGCTAGGGCTGTGACTTCTTTCGTGGCGGCATCCCAGTCTTCTAGTAGGTGGCGGGCGCGGTGAAGAAGAGCTTCACCTGCCGATGTGAGCTGGACCGAACGGCGGTCTCGAATGAAAAGCCGCGCCTTAAGGTCTTGTTCCAGGCGTGCGATCTGCCTGGAGAGAACGGGTTGGCTCACAAAAAGCCGTTCGGCTGCCTTGCGGAAGTGCAGTTCCTCCGCGACTGCGGTGAAGTAGCGAAGATCTCGAAGATGCACGTCCATAAGGTTCAAGTGTATTCATTGTTGCTGCTAGACAGGCGTTCGTGTCAGAAAAGACCAGCTAGCAGGGCGATTTCCAAAGCCAGAGTGAAACCGCTAGAATAGCTCACTGTTGGTTGCTACCATGCAGCCATGGGCCTTTAGCTCAGTTGGTAGAGCTACGGACTTTTTAATCCGCAGGTCGTGGGTTCGAGCCCCACAGGGCCCACTTTTTATATTGCTCGGTGAAGCCATTCTGCTCAAGCTAGTGAGTTGGGGTGGCTTTTTTCGTGCTCATCGGGTGCATAATATGCTGATGTCGTCAAAGAAAAATGATGACATCACAGTGAAGGTGGAGCACACATGCGTTTCCGAAGCGTTTCTTCCTATGCTGCTGATAGCGGTGCACGTGCATGAGCAAAGAACATAAGTTACGTGCTATCGGCCTGCTGACTGCCTCTGAGTTCTGGGGATCCATCGGGCTGCAGGTGGTGCTTTTCATCGCTCCTCTTGCCGCGATTCAGCTGCTTGATGCGACAGCCATGCAGGTGGCTATTTTGAATCTCACGGAATCTGCAGCGGCGCTGGTGTTTGGGTTGGGCGTCGGCCAGGCGGTGGACCGCTGGGGTGGTGCTTCCTCAATCACTACCGCAAACCTCGTCCGCGCGGCAGGGGTGGGAGCGCTTGCCTTCTCGCTGTTTGCCGGTCCCTCGCTTCCGATTCTTTACTTCACGTTGTTCCTCATGGGCATTGCATCCCTGCTGCATGATGCGGGAATCAGTACCGCAATTGTGGAATACGTTGGCCGCGACGGCAAAGAACTCAACCGCGCTAATTCGCTGCTGCGAACCTCGGGAGATTATTTCCTCGCTGGGTGGGCCGGGGCTTGGGGAGCGATTCTCGCTTTCATGACGTTCGAGCAGCGGCACTGTTTAGCTCAATGAGCTTCGCCATCGCCGCAGGCTGCGCTGCTACTGTCTGGTTTTCAACCAAGGCAATCCGGGCACAGCAAACATTAGAAGCTTCCGACACCCAGACTAGCGAAAGCTCGCACGACACCACCTCCGGCGGAGTTTTAGACGGCCTCCGCTACATCCTGCGCAGTGGATTCCTGCGGCCTTTGGCAGCAACGGGGCTGCACTTCAACTTTTTCAGCGCCATCTTCCAGGCTGTGTTTGTTATCTACTGTGTACGCGTCCTCGGATTTGAGACGTGGGTAATGTCGCTGGTCGGCATCGTTGGAGGGCTGGGCGGTCTTGTTGGGGCTGCGTTTTCTAGTACCGCCACGGCGGAACAGAACGCAAAAAAGTTCTATGCTTTATCGCTTGTTATTCCAGCGGCATCTGTGCTCGTTATGCTGTGCGCGCAGATGACTACCATCCACGCTGCGCGGATCACAGCTGTTGCGCTCGCTGAAGCGGTGTTTTCGTTCTGCATGGTTCTGTGCATGGTGTTGTTCAATACTGCCCGCCAGCAAGCCTCACCTGATGGCATGGTGGGGCAGATCGCCGCGACGGAAAGAATGATTGCCTTGGGTGGTGAGGTCCCGGGTGCGTTGATTGGCGGGGCCATTGCCACGGCGGTGTCCGTTCAGTTTTCCATGACAGTGGCCTTAGTGGGCATGCTGTTCGCTGCGGTGTGGCTTATTGGAATGAAGGGCTGGCCTTCAGCTAGCACAGAAGTGATATCGTCCGCTAGTGCCATTGGGCCTTAATGCATAAAGCAACCCTCTGTATCTTTATGTTACCTCGAATAATGAAATTGTTACATGTTTAGGGCATACTGCAATATTTATCTCATTAGTGCTTTCTGGATGGAATTTTTCCTGCTCCCTCGTTGATAATGGTGTGGTCAGGTAGGTCCACCCAGCACAAAGAGAGTGATAATGGAATTAAAAACCAATAAGCCCAGCTACCCGCTCTATTCTGGAGATATTGATGACGAGTACTCATCCGCACTTTTAAATCACATTATCCTGGCGGCAAACCATGCGTCGCGTGATTGGACACGGGCTGCTGTTCTTATCAATCAGGTTGTCTCTGAAGATAAAGGGCTGGTCGGCGCACTGTTCTGCCCGTTCATTGTGGGTGATGGGCGGCGTTTTTCTAGGGAAGTGGATGTCGGATGATGAGGGTAATGAGATCACTCGCATCGTAGAGACGTGGCAGCATCGTATTGGTAAAAGTGGCTATACCAATTGGAGTGCTATTTTCGTCGGGGTAGAAAAATCTGACAATAATCAATACAAACGTATCTGGATTCCAGAATATCGCTCTGACTATGGAAAAATGGCACATAGCCGACAGCGATGAGGTAAATTGGTGGGCGTTCCACGAGGGTTTCAGCGACAAACCCGCGTTTTAAACTTACACGCTACCTATATGCTCACGCCGACTTCTTCGAGGGCATCGCGAAGCTTTGCGCGCGCCCTGTTGAGTCGGCTTTTTACTGTTTGCACTCCGACGTTTTGGTGTTCGGCTATTTCTTGGTAGTTCATGCCCGCGTATTCCCGCAATACGATGGCTTCTTTGAATTCAGGGGGCAAGTTGTTCAAGCGCGTGGCGGATGACTATCCCGGCGGTGACGCGGTCGTCGATAGGCGAATGCCTGTCGGGTTCCTGGATGCCTGCCTCGGCGTCAGGGGGTGTCCGGCGGGACCGAATGAGTTGTAGCGCGGCATTGGACGCGATGCGGTAGGCCCAGGTGGAAAAACGCGCGCGGGGTTCAAAGCTGCCAATGTTGCGCCAGATGGCGGTCAGCGCGTTTTTGCATCGCGTCTTCGGCATCCTGGTGGTTGCCGGTGATGGAGAGGCACACCGCCCACATGCGCCCGTGCGCGTCGCGGATGAGTGTGCCGAATGCGGCTGTGTCGCCGTTTTGAGCGCGGGTGATGAGCGCAAGGTCGTCGCTGGTGTTGCTCCCGGTGGGATGCTGTTCCGCCACGTCACATGCCTCCAAGGGGTCATCGTCGAGGCCGTCAGCAAAAACCGTGGTCGGCAAACCCATGATCTGCGCCGTCGTGGAGGGCGTCATCATGGTCCCCACCGTGCATGCCGTCGTCGTAGTCCCCGAAATCGTGAAGGTCATGCCCCTCACCAACGTGCCCGTCGTCGAGATGACCTGTTCCCAGATCTCCATCGTCCGGAGTGTCAAAGAAATCGCTCAGGTCATCGTGATCACTATTGTCGGTGCCAAACCCGCCATCGTACATGTCGTCGTGGTGTGCGTCGTCGGCGAAGTCATTCAGATCAATGTCAAAGCTGGGAAGGTCGATCCCCGGGTCGGGGGTCATGGGGTCAAAGGCGACGGCGAGCATGCGGTCAAGCATGTCGTCGGTGAGTGGTGTCGCTACAGAGCCGTAGAGGGCGTCAAGAGGCGGGAGCATGAGGTCGTCGAACTCCTGGTTGTCGGGGCCGTCGGGCCGTGTCATGGGGTCACCTCCTTGGCATCGGGTGTAGCGAGGGAACCGATGGTGATGAGGCTGATTGTACCGGTTGTTTAGGATGTCCACCCAAGGTACTTGGTGAGTTCCTTAACTTGGTCTGGAGTGGCGTTGTAGGTGGCTTCAAAGTAGAGAGTGAATTTTTGTCGCGGATAGTAGGCATACCCATAGCCGGTGCCATTTTCGGTGAGTGCGTAGCCTACTTCTGGGGTGTTGTGGAAGGATTTCTGGATTCGTTCCTTCTGGGGCGCTTTGTTTGCTTTGCTGGCTTCGAACCTATCGCGGGCCTCTTTCGCATCGTCGCCGGGAATCCAGTACAGGTTGTAGATAGTGGAGCTGCCGAGCTTGGGAGAATCGTCCATACCGTCCAAGCCGCATTTGTAGACGTTAACGACGGTGAGGTCGTCGCTCTTTTCGCTGGCTTCGCCGTAGCAATCTTGCATTGCTTGGAGCGTTTTTTCGGGCAGGAATTGCGAGGCGGTGTCATAGCGTTCCGTCAGTGGGATAGGAGTGTCGGCGGCCGTAGTATTGACCTTCGTGACCATGGTTGTTCCCCAGAAGAACTGGTACGTCATGAATACCATCAGCAGTAGGGCCACGGCCACCGCGCCGGATATTACTTTCTTGCGGGTGGGGATACCGCTGAGGGCCGTTGCCACGCGGTTACCGGCTGCGGATGCGCGATGTCGCTGCGGTGGGTTTTGGTCAGTGCCGGTATTCTGCTGACCCTGCCCGGCCCCTTGCGCACCCTGTGCTGCTTGCCCGGCTCCTTGTTGCCCTTGCGAGGCTGCCTGTGCCGCGCCAACCGTTCCAGGGTCCGACTCGAAAAGGATTGTTGGGCTGCTGCGATTTCGGTGCCGTGACCTGCCCCGATCCTTCGGTGAATCCCATCATGGTTGCGGCCAGCGCACCTCGGGCCACCACGGTTTTCGGGTCGTCCAGGGTCATGACGGTACCGACCTCACCAAGGCGGTTCTGCACATACGGTATGCGCGAAGACCCACCGGTCATGTAAATCGGCGTGCTCTTATCGACGCCCGCCTGGCTCAAGGCCGCCTGCGTCAGCTCCACCGCGCGTCCCACAACTTTATCGATGAGGGTGTTGAATTCGTCGCGGGTGATCAGGAAATCGTGCTCGCCCCGAGGGGTGGATACGGTGATGGTGGCCGAGGACGTGTCAGAGAGCATTTCCTTGGCTTCCCTGATTGACTGGTCTAGGGAGTGCATGACCGACACCTCAGCGGATTTGAGTTCGTCGGCGGTATCAGGGTCGTTGTGTTCCACCTGGTCCAGCACCCAGCGATACAGCACATTATCAATGGTGCGGCCGCCAAGCGTGTTGTCGCCCTTGGCGGCGACCACGCTGAAGTCGCCGTTTTGTTCCGCACGCAGCACCGCAATGTCCAGGGTGCCACCGCCGAAGTCGAACACGGCCACATGGGAACCAGCTGGAATGTGCTGCTGGGCGGCGTAGTGGATTGCCGCTGCTCGCGGCTCTGAGATGGTTCGGATGGTGTCTTTTGACAGTCCCACCGTTGCTGCTGCGGACAGCAACATGTCCACATTGTGCACCGACCAGGATTCCGGGTGGGTGAGGGTGACGGTAGTTGGGTTTTCACCCGAATGCTGAGCACGCCCCCGTTCCAGTACCCCGTACAGCACAGCCCCGATGAGGGCGTTGAGCGGCACATCGTGACCCGCCACCTGCACTTGATCATGCCCGATGTAGCGTTTCGGTGCTGGCACCAGCCGCGATGGGTCCCTGCGCCCCAGCGATATTGCGGAATCGCCGCAGTGGATCGCTCCGTCGGCCCTGCACAAACACTGCTGAGGGGATGAGGTTACTTCGGTGAGAGAGCGGAAGTGTCTCCACCGCGCCTGTCATCGGTGCCGTGTGCGCTGCCGCCGAGTTTGATGTGCCAAAATCCACGGCGATGTGCCATTGTGCCGGTGCATTCATTGTGTGCTCACCTAAACCTATCGTTGTTGGTTATATGCGTGATGTACAGGTGTAATACATCCCAGGCCCATAATGTTCCCGAGACGTGTTATGTCATAGATCGCAGTGCTTGCTGGTGCGCGATGATGAGACGCTCTCGCGCCTCATCCTCGGCCGCTGACAGGGGAGTCATGGCGAGTTGCTGCAGTCTGCCCAGTTCCTGCTCGTGCTTGGCGCGTATAGAAGCAGGGTCGGCAGACGGTGACAGTCCTGCCACTTCCGCAGAGGTGGTGGCGGTGATTGCCCTGCCGCAGCGGACCCAGCAGGGAGGAATCCGGGGTGCTCACATACGTGTCCCGGTAGCTGCGATACAACAGAACCTCATGCATCTGCGGCTGCCCGAGAAGAATTTCCTGCACCCAGCGCACGTGGTCGCGCACGGCGTAATTGTTGGATAAATCCTCCAGGGCATCTAACATGCGTACCGCGCGTTGTAGTACTGCGAAGTAGGCATTGTCGCCGGTGAGCAGGTCCGTCAGAGAGTCAATGCCCGAGACATCACGCATCCACTGCATGAGTCCCACTGCGCCTTGCGCGTGAGCCACCGAACGCCCCACCATCACACCGTATTCCCCCAGCACATCTAACAGTTCATCGCGCATCGCGGCGGTGAAACCGGGAACGATAATCGAGGGGTCATCCACCTCGATCACATCCAACACCCCGTCCCGATCTAGGTGCGCCAGCGCCGCCGCGCTCCTGGCAACCCGTTCCGTCACCTGCCCCACCAGCGCGGACTCCGCCAGCAGTCCCGAAAGTGGCAGCACTGTCCGCACCGCCGATCCCAGTTGCTCGGCAATGCGTGCCGCATGAACTCCCCGCAAGCTGAATGGGATCCTGGGTACCAAACGCCCCGGCACCAAAGGAATCAGCACGGGAGAGCACGCCCATCGTCGTCAAGGGAGTCATGCCCAGCTGTGAGAGAAACACCCGCTCGTCTTCACGCGGCGCGGAATCAGAGAGGAACACCACGCAGTCCGCCCAAGCGCTGGCGCGGCGGGTGTCTTTCGTGCCGTCGATAAGCATTCGGCGGGTTCGTTGCTCGTTGTCCACCGTCAGCGTTGCAGTACCGGGGGTGTCGATCAGTGATAGCCGCTGCAGGCTCGCGTTCGGCACGGAATTGCCGCATCGTAATCGACCTCGTCCAGCGGACGCGGCAGATGGTCCAGCGGCCCCTGACCCAGGCTGACACGATCCACCCGGCCGTCCAAGCCCACCACCTCAGCGCGCGCTGGGGCACCGTCAAGATACATGCTCACTGCCATAGTGCATTCCACGGAATCCGTGGCGGCAATGTGGTGTTGGGTCAGGGCGTTGACCAGTGTTGATTTGCCAGATTTCAGTCGCCCGGCGATGGCCACGCGTGGCGGGCGGGTCACCATTTCCCGAAGTTCCGACGCAGGTTCCACGAGTTCGGGGCCGCCGGATTCCAAGGCGTCGATAGCCTGGGTGAGCAGCAGCGTTATGGTTTCAATGGCCTCCTGGCGTGATGGATTCATGCGCGCGCTCCTCCCTGCTGCAAGTGCTGACCCAACTCCGCAATCGTTGCCTCGATAATCTGGACGTTTCGTGTCAGTCGGGCGCTGCGTTCCTGGCGCTCTCCCTCCGATTCGCGCGCCGCCTCCCGAGCCTGGTCGATCCGGCCATGCAGTTCCTTGATCTTCATCCGCAGATCGGCGCGGTACCGCAACATCACATCCGTGCGTGCCGTAGTGATCAGGGTATCCAACATGCGGGTGGTGGCCGTGCGCACGCTGGCGGTGGTTTCCCGAAGCCACGTAATCAAATGTTGTTTGCCGTTTCGCATCGCGCGGTAGCCCAGGTTAACGCCCACCCACACGGCACCCGCCAGCGGTGCCACCGGGATGATGGCCGCCAATGCACCCGAACCGATCATGCCCATCATCAGCACACTGGGGTCAATGATGTCCTTGGTTTTCTTCTCCACCTCGTGCCCCGAGACTTCCGCCGGGGTTAACGACGCCACGGTGGTCCCCATGATCTCTGCGATCAGTTCCTGGCGGTCGGGGAAAAGCGCTGATGCGAGTTCGGAAATTTCCTCCACCATTGCCCCCACGGTGTCTTCCATCACCACGGCCAGTTCCGTCTCAATCTGGCTGGTGAACACCTGAGGTTTGGATCGCAGCACGCGCAGCGAGTCCGCGTTGATCTGCTGCGTCCATTCGTGACGCACCTCCTCTAGGGCCTTATCCAGCCCCTCCGTCACCCGGGTGCGCGCCACCGCGAGGTCACGTTGGAAGCGCTGCTCAAACTCGGAGGATTCCTCCCGAAGCCGCTCCAGCGTGGTTTTCTCGGCTTCTAACTGCTCCACCGCTGTCGAGGATTCCGCCAGCAGGCGAATGTCATCCCGCACCGTTTTGGCAATTCCCGTCAGGGTTGTGGTGATGGATTGCAACGCCGCGCGCTGACCCATCGTCGCTGGTTGCCGCAGCTGCGCGCGAAGTTGCGAACGCAGCTGCGCGATCCCAGAACGCCGTTCCAACTCTGCTCGGCGCGCAGGATCGATGCAGCGTGCGGCATCAGGGCGCGCAGGCTGGAGACGCCGACCACCGGGACGTCGATACCCAGTGTGGCTGCTGATCAGTCGCTTGTTGTCCTCAACGATGGCGCGCCAGCGTCGGGTGTTTTGTCCGTCTTGGTCACGGCGACGATGACCCGCCGACGGAATCGTGGGCCTGTCGCGGATGTCCATTTCAGGGGCGGTGATAGGGTGGAGGCATCGCACACGCGGAGCAGGACACCGGCGTGCCGTGCCTCCTGAAGTGCTGCGGTAACGGCGCGTTTGTCTCAGCCCACCCACGCCGGGCGTATCGACGACCGTGATGCCGTCCATGTCCGGATATCGTACGGCGATCTCCGCTGAACTGGGTGGATCCTGCGCCTCATCCATGCCAACGTTGGTGTTGCCCTGTAGTGACCCCACCCCGTCCACCGTCACCCAGCGGGCAAGTTCTGTGGCCAATATCATTTCCGCTCTGTGCCCCGCACAAGAGTGACCTGAGGAACAACCGGGCCGTCGTGGAAACGGCCACGCGAATCGGTGCGCTGGTACAGGTGAGAACGTCAACGGGCAGCAGATCCGGCTGGGCAATCAGGGCGTTGACCAGCGATGACTTTCCCCGTTTCACTTCCCCCACAACCACCACTGTACCCGCCCGGAATGTGGCATTCAGCATCTGGACTGCGCGGTCCGCAGCGCTGTCTTGACCGTATCGTCGTGCAATGTCCGCCGCGCGTGTCACTGACTCTTCAGGGGTGCGAGACGCAGCGGCGGGGATCCGTGGGACATGCGCAGCCTTCACTATTGTTGAGAAAACAGTACCATCACCTTTAATAGCACAGCGTTCTTCCATGCAGGGGATTTCTGGCTATTTTCCCAGGAAAATAGCTGGACTAGGGCTGAAGTAAAAAATTTTTTGGCACTTCGGGAACATTCTTCTGCATGGGTGCATTCCATCATCGACAACATCGCAAGCGCACCGTGAAGGTGTGAGAAGGAAAGGACCACATCATGAGCGACCCCAACGGCACTACCGCTAACAACGCTGCTGGCACCGCTGGTGCCCCTGCTGGTAACGCAGAGTCCATTCACACCGTGGACGTGAACGGCAACCCGGTCACTGGAACGGTGATGGGTCAGTACGACACCGATAGTGACAAGGACATTGATACCTTCGATCTGGACACCAACGGCGACGGCCGCGCTGACATGCGCATCGCCGACCCGGATGAAGACGGCACTGCGACGTTCTCGAATACGACACCGACGGCGACGGCGTGACCAACGTTCGGACCGAAGACAGGAATGATGCCGGCACCGCCGACAAAGACTCCATTGATACCAACGGCGATGGCCGGATGGACACGGTGCTCACTGACCTGGACTACGACGGTCACATGGATGAAAAGGAAGTAGACACCGACGGTGACGGCGTCTTTGATGTGACCCTCAAAGACTACGATGACGACGGCACAGTGGACAGCATCGCCTACGACACCAACGGCGACGGCACCAGTGACTACAACGAGCACGACACAACGACGACGGCGTCATCGACAGCACCAGCGCGTGAATGCGATTACCGACGCCCAGCGCGCGGCCGCCGCAGGTCACGATATCGGTGCTGCCCCAGAGGAGCGGCTCCCTGGTGACACTGCTCCAAGTGGTACCCTCGCGGTGCTGCACCGCCAGCGACCACCACGAGATCGACCTTGACGCCGATGGCTACGGCGACAGCCTGGCATTTGACACCAATGGTGACGGCATCACCGACATGGTGGAACAGGACACCAACGGTGACGGGCTGACCGACATTCGGTTCACCGACACCAACCACGACGGCCACATTGACCTCGTGGAGGACGACACAGAACTTTAACGGCACCGTCGACCGTGTTGACATTGACAACAACTTTGACGGGCGACTCGATGAGCAGCATGGTGACTTCGACGGTGATGGTAACCCCGACGATGCCCTGTTCGACCACAACCACGACGGTTGGGCGGACTCCATGGCCACCGACACCGACAACGATGGGCACTATGACACCTACACCGATGTACACTCCACCAACGAGGCACCCATGATGCCCGACCACGACATCTCCGGGCTGTAATACCTGAGGCAGAACCCGGAAACGCAGACTAGGCGGCCCGACCATAAGTAGCGGTGGTCTGGGCCGCCTACCCATGCCGCCTACCCATGATGAAGCCTCCAACTGGGAGACCTTTGAGGCTGGTTTCGGTGGCAGTATATAAGGCATGCGAGAACCGCGCCGACGACCGTGACCTTCTGCTAGAAGCAACTTTGTGCAATGTGAATTGGGTGGAAGAACGCTTCACTCGGGATGACGTGCTCACCAACCCGTACTTCCGCCACTACTACGACCCGTGGCAAGAATCAGACTTCGGCTATGTTGCTGAAAACAGCAACGGCGAGGCTATTGGTGTGGTGTGGCTGCGCTTCTTCACCGCCGACGACCCCGGCTTTGGCTTCGTCGACGAAGCCACCCCTGAACTCAGCATCTGGGTCGCTGAGGTGAGCGCGGCAGGAATTGGTGGACAGCTTCTCGACGCCGCGATCCGCGCTGCCCGCTCGAAAGACTCCGGCGCATCAGCCTCAGCGTGGAAGAGGCAACCGCGCGCCGACTCTATGAACGCGCCGGGTTTACATGGGCGGGTCGGGGTTTGACACCGGGACGTTGGTGCTAGAGCTGGCGTGAGTTTTCGTGATTGCAGGGCGGGATTGGGAACCTGACCCTCAACGCCCAGCACTAAGCCTGAGCTTTGCGGTACCGATTCACCGCAGCCATAATCTCCCGGCTGCGGGGACGCGCAAACAACCCCGGATGCCCGCGATGCGGCGACAACACGTCCAAAACCGTCTTCGTCCAGGTCTGTACTAACTGATCCACCAGTTGCGCAAGGCTGGTGCTGCCATCACATCGATCCGGCAATGGAATTCCAGCGGGCAATGCCGGTGGTTTGCGCGGCGTCGATAAGCTGCATCAACCCGATCAGATCAAGTGTCGCGCCCGTACTGAATATCCGTGCGGCTGCGGGCTCGCGGCTTCGTCTTACGGCTCCCGCAAGCCATCCCGCGCCGGGACGCGAGGGTTCGGGGAATCGAAAACGCGTATCGACGCCATGTCATTCTGCGGCGTCCGGTTCGCAATGCTGTGGGCCTGCGCCGTCACGTCGTTCGGAACGTGACGAGTTCAGGGCAGTGACGTGATCCGCGACGTCGAAAAACGCGCCCTGAACCGCCCGCCACCAGGATTGTCGAGACGCCCTTCTCCGTAAACAACGGGCGGATACGCTGCAGCAAATGGGGGTGATTGGCTCATCCTTGGCAGGGAATGAGCTGCCGTACGCGTTCGTCGCGGATCATGAAGTTTGTGGCCGACGTGTCTTCATCGATCAAGAGTGTCCGCGCGCCCGCCTCCAGGGGCCTCCACCAGGTTCGTGGTCTGCGAAGTCGAACCCGACGCGTTCGTGGTGAAAAACCGGTGCGTATCCGTGCCCGACGGCAAATTATTAATAAACGGCGAAATGTCCACGCCCGTCACCGCGCGGCCATCCTCCGCGCGAATCGCCATTGCATCCGCGTGAGTAATCACCCACCCGGCCGTCGTTGAGGATATGCGAATACACGCCCCGCTCCATCGCCTTCCGTAGTGTGGACTTGCCGTGATAACCGCCGCCCACAATCACCGTGATCCCCTCCGGCACACCCATGCCTGTGATCGTGCGGCCGCTGGGGAGAGAAAACTCGGTGTGCGCGATTGTGGACTCTGGAACGGTGTGGCACCCTGCTCCAGTGGTTCGTCCGAATCACGCGAACGACGCAGCAGAATCGCGCCGTTGCCAACAAAAGCAACAAAGCTTTGCGGCTGTTGAGTTGACGGCGCAGATCCTGCTGGTCACGGTATAAGATGACGTGATCGCGGAGCTTTCTGCTGATCAAGATTCTTGTAGAGAGACTGTATTCCGCTACACTCGGGAAGAATATCCGCAAGCAATTCCTCCGCCTCTCGGCCGCGAATCCGGCGTCCCGCAGCGGAAAGCGCCACCATAATGCGGGCTTCTAGGCGCTTGTCCGTAAACAGGATGCTGGTGCGCTCCAACACAGCCCTGCCCTGGGCGGCCAATATCACCTCCCTGGCGACCTTTGCTGGTGTATGCCCTCATGAGAAAAAGCCCTGGTCAAGAAATCACCCGTGGCGATCTTGCCTTCAGCATCGTTGATGAGGTCCTGGGGAACCTGGGCTGTTGCTAGGTCGACCAGGATGCGCATCAACGAGGGTGGGGCATACGGGTCCGTCTGCACACGATCAATCGATAATGTTATGCCCGGTGCCAGGGGGTAGGAGCCGCGCAGGCTCTTATGCATCCAGTAACCTTTTCCCATCGAGCGAGGTTAACGCGCGGCGCAGGTCATCTTCATGGTGATGTTCGCGGTACTCGTTGTTGTGGTGGTTGCGATTATTGTTGCTGCGGCGGTGATTGTTGCGAGAGTGATTGTTGCGATCATTACGGTGGTAAGACATGTCAGTCATGGTACAGCCGTGCTCTAGGCTAGCTTTGGGGAAATGCGCGAGTGGGGAGGGATGGCAGGTTTGTGCCGCTACAATTCCTCCAGAAACTCGAAGAGTCGCGGTATGGCGGATGACGGGTTAGATCCTTTTGTATTCGGGATGACTTTTTGTTGGCGGCTTGCGATAATGCATGCATTTTTGTAATTCTCTAGCGGAAAATCTGGATGAAGATTTTTTCCATTTAAAATCTTGTTGTGTAGGCATTGCTTATCTAGTTCTGTGGATGTTGATTTGGGTGTTGTCCTTCTAAGTGCCAGACTAGCCACACTCGAATTTTAAGTTGGAAATTAGTAGCTGTATCTCATTATCTTTTGCCAAGCGGATGGCCTTGTTGAGCTGGGATGATGGGTTCCTGTTGATGTCCCCAATCGTCCACGTCCACAACGGCGAAGCATGCCACATAGGGTTCTTGTTCGGTGTTATTAGAACTTTCTGTTGAGAACGATCATGATTTCTAGGGAAATACATTCTTCAACAACACTGACCGATTGGACTTTCCACTTTCTGTTTCCGCGTGATTTCTTTAACTTTGGTCTTACATCTAATATTGCCGCGTAGTTGGGCGCCATGATTTTTCGTAGTCGTTCAAAAATATTCTGGCTCGGTAACGGCACCCTCGGTAACGATGAGGGATTCTTTTTCTTATTTCTTGTCTTTTTGGCCTGGATGTAGATCGTGGTTTACGTACAGGCCGCTTTTCTTTTGCCACTTGCTTAACTCTCCTGGCTCACCAAACCGCGAAGTGTTGAAGGCGAAAGTTGAGGCAGTGCGCCGTAGCGTCCTCCCAGGTAGCGGCGCTCATAGTTGGCTTCAGGGCGATTTGGGAAATCTGCGAGCGAGAAAAGTGATGATTCTCCATGGAGGTTCTTCTCGATGAACCACATAGTGGCAGGTTCAAGCGCTAAAGCCTCCATGTGTTCAATGATATTGGTGTTGTGGGTGGTTAAGATTAGTTGTGCTCCATGCTGGTTGATGGATCGATCAGTGAAACACCTGATGATCATCTCAATCAGGTTTTGGTGCAGGCTTGAATCGAGCTCATCAGCGATAAGGATGGTTCCTTTTCGGAGAGACTGCAGTAGCTGTGGCGCAATGGAAAGCCAGGCGAGAGTGCCTGCGGACTCCTCTTGCATGGTCAGTGTTCGGCTTTGATTTTTGCCCTTATGAGTAAAAACTAGGTTGTATACAACACTTTCCACTTCATCATTGCTGAGTGTTATGTTATTGATTTCATCACTAGCATTGTTGATTGCCGTAATAATGCGATTCATCTTATCCACGATGTGCTGTGGAACCTTGGTTTTATCGATAGAAACCGAATCAATTCCCGTGTCTGCGGCTTGCATGAGTAGCGATATTTCATCTAGATCGAAATGGCGCTTATGAATGAGTGATGTAAGTTGCTCGATCCGCGCATTCTGTGCGCTATCCCCCAGAGGAAGAAAGTTGAATGACGAGGTCAATGCTTCCGCTATTTTTCCAAGAATCGAGTGCTTATCACGAAGAGCGACAGAAAGCACAAGCTCGCGTTTATCTATCTTTCCAAGCTCACGCTGGGTAGTTCTATTCAAGAAGGCGTTATTCCAGTCAAACTCGGTATTGTCTGATGTGTTGCGAATGAAGCATTTGCTCCAGCGCTGCTTAGGTACATAGCTGAGCCACTCCTCAATGACACCATCGCTGCCATAGGTGGAAAACCATAGAGGTAACGTGTGTTGTCAATGGTGAAATCAAATTCGAAGAAGCTTGGTTCGTTCAACGTGGCATCGTCGAGGACGAAAGGAAAATACGGTGGAGTGGGGTAATCGCTTTCGTCACGCCAGCTTGTGGCTGAACTAAATATCGCTCGTAGCGCAAAATACATCGCGTCAAGGAAGTTTCTCTTCCCTGAGGCGTTTGGCCCAAAGATTGCGGTGACAGGTTGAGTGAGGTCCTGTGCGGGCGCGCTCAACATAGTGGCGCTGCCAAGGGCAGGAGCCATGTCAAGTGTCACAACATTGTTGATACTGCGGTAGTTGCCGACGCTGAAACGGAGCAAGCTCATACACTCATCATAGCTTTTAATATGAGGTTTTCAACTAAATTAGGTAAAAACAGCATATTAAATCGACCTCACCCGTGATTTAGGCCAGCCATTGGTGCGCTAACCTAGCAACATGTTCGCCGCCCTAGCCGCTCAACCAGGTCCTATCCATAACGTCACGATCCAGGATGTCCCCGAACCCGATGCTCCACAAGGCAGCGAGGTTATTGTGCGCATGTTGGCCAGCACGTTTAACCCGTCCGACGCGGTCACGGTGTCCGGTGCTTACGCCTCCCGAACCGAGTTTCCACTGGTCCCGGGCTTCGAGGGGGTTGGGGTGGTGGAGCGCATCGGTCCGGAAGTGCCAAGCACCCTCCTTGGCCGTCGTGTCCTGCCCATCGGCTCGGCCGGCGCATGGCAGGAACTCAAACGCACCGATCACACGTGGTGCATCCCCGTCCCCGACGACATCCCCACCGATGTTGCCTGCTTTGTCTACATCAACCCGCTCACCGCTTACCTCATGGTTGAACGCTTCTGCGGTGATGCCCGCACCGTGCTTATCGACGGCGCGTCCACCACCATTGCACGCCACCTTCAGGAACTACTCGATCAACGTGGAACAAACAGTAATGGTGGGTAGGGGATGGAGTGGGGAGATTGTCGATAAGCACGTGGATGTGGCGTTTGATTGTGTTGGCAGGGAGACCGGGCGGCGTGCGGCGCAAGCGGTGAAGCCGGATGGGCTTGTGGTGCACTACGGGTTGTTGTCAGGGCGGCCACTGGGAGGTGGGCAGGCGGGTGGAGATGTTTCGCCTGCGTGATGTGGTACATGCGTGCCCGCGTTCGGAGCTTCCGGCGTTGTTTTGAGGGGGTGTTTTCGACCAGTTGAGGGCGGGGCGATTGCGTTCGCGGGTGGCGCGGGAAGTGAGCCTGCGGGAGTTGCCGGAGGTGCTGAAGGAGTATCGCCCGGGGGAGGGGAAGTTGTTGGTTAGGGTTACTGATTGAGTTCTTCCTCAATATCCATCAACTCGAAGATTGGCTGCCAAACCTGGGACGATTGATATGCATGGGGTTTTATGAGCGGTGAACTGCTGAAAAATCACCGAAAGCATATCAAGGCCCGCAGCTTTGCATGAACTATTCCACCTCATCTCGCTCTTTTCGGACTGAGTGCATGAAGAGAGGACTGTAGTTTTTCCTTCCAGAAGTTCTTTGCATAGCAGCTAAACCGATTCTGTATCGGTTTTGATCTCTGTGATGGTGAAAAGCGATATAGTGAGGTTA
>BNJU01002767.1_pt1 | contig 69259 bp, 67 predicted proteins | sample 8539281 | NCBI WGS metagenome assembly BNJU01 (sample SAMD00202456, study PRJDB9452) | human saliva metagenome | isolation source: human saliva | place: Japan | reverse complement strand
AAGCGTGAACGTCGCACTGTACACACCCGTCGCGTCGCGCGTGAGTGCAGCCTTCTCGCAGCCGGGCGCCCAGTCCGCGTCGCATCCCATTGCCACGTTGTGACTGCCGGGGATTGTCACCAGCACGTCGTCGGCGGATCCGGCAGCCCCGGCCTCGGCAGTGTTCACATCGCCTTCCTGGTTTGACGTTTCCGTTCCAGGTTCGGCCCACGCGGCTGGGAGCACACCCCCATCAACGCGATGGCTGCGCCAACGCTGAGCGTTCGGCGCAGGAATGTCCTATTGAGTCGGTATGTCACGACAGACTCCCTCGCCCAAAAGCGATCCCCTCCTATGGGGCTGCTCCTAGGTTAGACACACTGCAACGTTTCCGAAAGTTTTCTGCAAAGCACAAGAGAAAACACGGACCACGTGGTTAATAAAAACCTCGCCACCGCGAAGGTGACGAGGTCGTTGGTACCCCCAACCGGATTTGAACCGGTGTTAACGCCGTGAGAGGGCGTCGTCCTAGGCCGCTAGACGATGGGGGCCTTGATTCAGTTATGAATCCGTACCCCCAACCGGATTTGAACCGGTGTTAACGCCGTGAGAGGGCGTCGTCCTAGGCCGCTAGACGATGGGGGCTTGACTGAAACTTACGTTTCAGATCGCTGGGGTACCAGGACTCGAACCTAGAATGGCTGAACCAGAATCAGCTGTGTTGCCAATTACACCATACCCCACTGGGCATCACCCGCTTCGTTTTCACGTCGCTGGCGACAGGAGATAACTGTAGCGGACCGACGCCTTCATGCCAAATCGAAGACCAGTGGTCCCGATCACCTATCGCCTCTCCCCCACAACCGGGACGCCACCATGCGCGACGAACCCCGGCCTCGTCCGACATGAACAGGGACGAGGCCGGGGCTGGGCGCAGCGATCAGGCAAGGGAGGCGCGCAGGGCGCGCAGGCGGGCCAGCGAGGAATCGCGACCCAGGATCTCCATGGACTCGAACAGCGGCGGGGAGACCTGGCGTCCGGTCACGGCGACGCGCAGCGGGACCAAAAGGCCAGGCGGGGCTTCACACCCATCTCGTCGACGATGCGTGCGCGCAGCGACTCCTCGAGGGAGGCGGTCGTGAACTCGGCGAGGCCCTCGACGGTCTCGATGGCGGCGTCTAGGACGTCCGCGGCGTTGTCCTTGAGCTTAGAGACGGCCTTCTCATCCGTCTCCAGGGCATCGTCGACAGCGAAAGAGGAAGCCGAGCATGCCCGTGGCTTCGCCGAGCAACTGGATGCGCGTCTGGACGAGCGGGGCGGCCTCGGTGAGAATCTCGCGCTCACGATCGGTCAGCGCCTCAAAGGAGTCGGCCGAGACAACCCCGTCGCGGTGCAGGAAGGGCACCAGACGGTTGCGGAAGTCCTCGCCATCCAGCAGACGGATCTGCTCGGCATTAATCGCGATGGCCTTCTTCTGGTCGAAGCGCGCCGGGTTCGGGTTCACGTCCGAGATATCGAATGCGCGCGCCATCTCCTCCATGGAGAAGATGTCGCGGTCCGCGGCGATCGACCAGCCCAGGAGGGCCAGGTAGTTGTTGAGACCCTCAGGAATCATGCCGGCGGCCTTGTGCAGCAAAAAGGTTCGACTCGGGGTCGCGCTTGACAGCTTCTGTTACCCTCGCCCATGACGTAGGGGCAGGGTGGCGAGCGCGGCATGAACTTGGCGACGCCGATAGCCCTCGAGCGCGCGGTACAGGACGATCTGACGAGGTGTCGAGGAGAGCAGGTCCTCGCCACGCAGCACGTGGGTGATCTCCATGAGCGCGTCATCGATCGGGTTCACCAGCGTGTAGAGCGGGTGGCCATTGGCGCGCACGATGACATAGTCCGGCACCGAGCCTGCCTTGAAGGTGATCTCACCGCGGATCAGGTCCGTGAACGTGATGTCCTCATCGGGCATGCGCAGGCGCAGGACGGGCTGGCGGCCCTCGGCGCGGTAGGCGGCGATCTGCTCGTCCGTCAGGTTGCGGTCGAAGCCGTCGTAGCCGAGCTTGGGGGTCCTCGCCCTTGGCGCGGTGGCGCTCCTCGATCTCCTCGGGCGTCGAGTAGGACTCGTAGGCGTAGCCGGCCTCAAGCAGGCGCGCGGCCACATCACGGTAGATGTCCATGCGCTCACTCTGGCGGTAGGGGCCGTGCGGGCCTCCCTTTCCGATGCCCTCGTCCCAGTCGAGGCCCAGCCACTGCAGGGACTCGATGATCTGGTCGAAGGACTCCTGGGAGTCGCGGGCGGCATCCGTGTCTTCGATGCGGAAGACGAAGGTTCCTCCCGTGTGGCGGGCGTAGGCCCAGTTGAACAGGCACGTACGGACCATGCCGACGTGAGGGGTTCCTGTGGGCGAAGGGCAGAAGCGGACGCGAACGTCGGCACCGGTGGCAGTTGTTTCACTCATGATCCCTCCATCCTACTCCAGCGGTGGCTGTTGCATTTGCTTGATGGGTGGGCGCGCTGCGACGCGCGCCGGTGGCACGGATACGCTGAGTGCATCACCGGGATCGGCCCGCGCCGCATCCATCGACTCACTCAGGAGGACACCGTGTCCGTTCGTCTCTTTTCCGACTCCCACCTCTACCGCACCGGCTCTCTGAAGTGGACCGGCATCACGACCGCGGCCGGTGAGCCGACGATCGGCGCGTGGGTGGCGGAAATGGACTTCGGGACGGCCCCGGAGGTCGCCGACGCGATGAAGGGCGCGATCGACGACGGCCTGCTCGGCTACCAGCCGACCTGGCTGGAGCCGCGCATCGCGGGTGCGACCGCCGAGTTCCAGAAACGGCGTTTTGGCTGGGACGTGGATGCCTCCCAGGTGCGCCTCGTGGCCTCGGTCCTGCCCGCACTCGAGGCGACGATTGCTCACCTGGTGCGCCCGGGCGCGCCGATCATCGTGCCCACCCCCGCCTACATGCCGTTCCTGACGATCCCGGGCAAGTTCGACCACCCCGTCATCGAGGTGCCCTCACTGCGCGGCACACGCGCCGGCGGACACGGCTGGGCGCTCGACCTGGAGGGGATCCGCGCCGGGCTCGAGGCCGGGGCCGGCCTCGTCATCCTGTGCAACCCGTGGAACCCGGTCGGCCGCGTCCTGCGTGAGGACGAGCTGCGCGCCCTGCACGACGTTGTCTCCGACTACGACGCCCTCGTGTTCTCCGACGAGATCCACTCCTCCCTCGTGTTAGATGAGTCGATTCCTTTCGTCTCCTACGCGTCGCTCGGCCCCTCGTTCGCATCCCACACGGTGACGGCGACCGCCGCGTCGAAGGGCTGGAACATCGCAGGGCTTCCCTCCGCGCAGGTGATCCTGCCCGACGAGGCGCTACGCGAGCGCTGGGACGTGTTCGCTGCGGACGTTCGCCACGACGCCAACGTCATCGGCACCCTCGGCGCGATCGCCGCCTACGAGCGGGGCGAGGCCTGGCAGCGCGAGGTCAAGGACCTGATCCGCTCCAACGTGAACCTCGTTGAGCGCGCTCTCGCGGACACACCGATCGACTTCGTGCGCCCCGAGGGCACGTACCTGACCTGGTGGGGCTTCGACGGCGTCGACCTGGGCCTCCTATCCCCTGCCGCGACGCTGCGCGAGCGCGCCCACATCGCCGCCAACGAGGGCCGCACCCTGGGCGCCGACTACACCTCGTGGGCGCGCATCAACCTGGCGTGCGCCCCCGACGTGGCCTCACGGATTGTGGAGCGGGTGCTCGGCCTGCTCTGATCGTTTCTCGCACGATACGAGGCCGTGGCCGGAAACGGTGGACATCCACCTCCCGGCCACGGCCTCGTGTGTGTCTAATTCTGTGCTCAGGTGCCCAGGGCCGCCTCGATGCCGGCGACCACGGTATGGCGCGCCGCCGAGGCCGCCTCGACGACGGCGCTCGGGTCCGTCGGGGCGTCGGCGAAGGACAGGTCGGAAACGACCGACATGCCGGCAACGCGCACGCCCAGGGCGTGCAGGGTGATGGACTCCATGACGGTCGACATGCCCACGCAATCCACGCCCAGGCCCTCGAGGATGCGGGTCTCGGCCATCGTCTGGTACTCGGGGCCGCGCAGGATCGCGTAGACGCCCTCGCGCTGGCACACTCCGCGCAGCGACTGCGTCATCTGGGCATCCCACACGGCCGACACGTCCAGGAACAGCGGCCCGTCAAAGGGCGAGGCACCACTGAGGTTCACGTGGTCCGTGATCGCCATGACGTCGCCCAGGTTCCAGGGCCGCAGGCAGCCGTTCGCGTTCGTAAGGACCGCGCGAGTAATCCCCGCCGCAACAGCAGCGCGGGCCAGGGCCGTGACAGGGCGGGCACCCAACCCTCGTAGAGGTGGGTGCGGCCCGTGGCCACGAGGACCACTCCCCCGTGCGTCTCATACGCGCGCAGCTCGCCGCCATGCCCGTCCGCGACCGGCGCGAGAACACCGGGGATGTCTCCCAGCGGCACGGTGGCAGCGGGGGGCTCCCCAGGCCTCGTCGAGAGCCTCGGCCAAGCCGGAGCCGAGCACGACGAGCGCATCCGGATGCCCCACGAGAGCGGTCAGGACCCGGGCTCCGGCCACGGCCTCGTCGTCGAGGAGAGCCTGAGGAAAGCGCGGGTCGACGCTCACCGCTCGTCCTCGTCCGCGCCCTGCGCGTAGGTGCGCGAGGGCATCTTCTCCTGCTCGCGCACGCGCCCCACGCTGGTCGCCCAGTAGCCGACGAAGCCGACGACCATGGCCAGGAGGATGCCGATGTTGGCGCCCGCCCAGTCACCCTCGCGACCGCCCAGGGGGCCGAGAAGGTAGCCCTGCCAGGACAACCAGGAGGCACTCGCGTTCACAACCAGGCCCCAGCCCACCAGCGAGCCGACGATCAGGGAGGCGACCGCGCCCCAGTTCACCGAGCCGTAACGGCCCGAGGGGGTGAAGAGCGAGGGCTCGTCGTAGTCCTTGCGGCGCAGCGCGATGTCCGCCAGCATGACGCCACCCCACGCGGCGATGACAACGCCGAGGGTCGTCAGGAACGCCGTGAAGGGCGTCAGGAAGGAGTCTGCGAAGAACACGACGACAATCGTGCCGACCGTCATGATCGTGCCGTCAATTGCGGTGGCGACCGGGCGAGAGACGGGCACACCCGTGGCCAGCAGCGACAGGCCCGAGGAGTAGATATCCATGACGATGCCGCCGATGAGGCCCAGGATCGCGACCAGCGCGAAGGGGATCAGGAACCAGGTGGGCAGCAGCGTGGTGAGCGCGCCGATCGGGTCGCCGCCGATGGCCTCGGAGAGGGACTCGTCGGCGGAACCGACCAGGAGAATACCGAAGAAGACGAGGATGACCGTGGGCAGCGCCGCACCCACCGTCGTCCAGCCGACCACGCCCTTCGTCGAGGCCGCGCGCGGCAGGTAGCGCGAGTAGTCGGCGGCCGCGTTAATCCAGCCGAAGCCGAAGCCCACGAGGAGCATGCAGCCCGCGCCGAGCACCGCGGTCAGGGGCGCCGAGGGACGCGAGGAGAGGACCGCGAAGTCGATCGTCGGGGCAACCAGGACCAGGTAGACGATCGTCAGGGCGGCGGTGGCCCAGGTGATCCACGTCTGAACCTTCATGATCGCCTCGAAACCGAGGATGCCCGAACCCGCCGCCAGCACGACAACGAGGACCAGCGCGATGATCTGGGCGACGACGTGGTTCGTGAAAGCCGAGCGCCCCCATCACCGTGGCCGTGGCCTGGACGGCCATGATCGCCAGGAAGGTCTCCCAGCCCACCGTCAGGATCCACGAGATCGCCGCCGAGATCCGGTTGCCGTTGAAGCCGAAGGCCGCGCGCGACAGGACCAGCGTCGGGGCGGAGCCGCGCTTACCGGCGATGGCGACGAGGCCGCAGACCAGGAAGGACAGGGCCACGCCGACGACGGACACGACGACCGCCTGGCCGAGGGAGAGGCCGAAGCCAAGGACCCACGAGCCCCACGAGATACCCAGGACCGAAATGTTCGCCGCGAACCACGGCATGAACAGGTCGGAGGGTTTCCCCTTGCGATCGGATTCAGGAATGACGTCCAGGCCGGCCATTTCGACGGCCAACGCGCCGGAGTTTTGCGGTTCGCTCACGGTGTGCTCCTATGCGACGGAGATATTGTCAGAACGACGTAATCCTATCACACAGGTCACACAATTATGCTCGGACGACAGGGTTCATCAGGCGCCCGATCCCCTCGATCTCAATCTCCACGCGGTCACCGGCGTGAACGACCTGCGCACCCGCGGGCGCACCCGTGGCGATCACGTCGCCGGGCAGCAGCGTCATCTGGTGAGACACGTAGGAGACCAGCTCGAAGGGGTTCCAGATCATGTGCGCCGTCGTGCTGTCCTGAGCCTTCTCCCCGTTCAAGTAGGAGCGGATCGCCAGGTGAGTGACGTCAAGGGCGGGGTCAACCGTGATCCACGGACCCAGCGGGCACGCCGAGTCAAAAGATTTGCCGCGCGACCAGGGGCCGCCCGTCATCGCGTCGCGGGCGGTGGCATCGTTGGCGATCGTGTAGCCGAGGATCATCTGCGGCGCGTCCTCGACGCTCACGTCCTTTGCGAGGGACTTGATGACGATCGCGAGCTCGCCCTCGAAAGCCACCGCGTTCGACCACGCGGGGATCGCGATCGGGTCGTCGGGGCCCACGACCGATGTGTTGGCCTTGAGGAAGATCGGAGGCTCGGGGCGCTCGTCGGCCGGAATCGGGGTGTCCGAGTAGTTGTCGCCGATGCCCACGACCTTCGAACGCGGGATCACCGGGGAGAGCAGGCGCACCTCGTCCAGCTCGTAGATCTGGCCGGAGGGCTCCACGGGCGAGAACAGCGGGTCGCCCTTGAGCCCCACGATCCTCGTCGAGCCCTCTTCGAGGGCGCCGTACACCGGGTTCGTACCATCGGAAAAACGTGCGATTCTCATGCCCGTAGCCTAACGCAGCCGCACGCGCGCCGCGCCGAGCAGCGCCGACATGCACGACGCCGGGTGCGCGAGGCACGAGATGTGCCCGGCGCACCCGGCAGGGTGGCCGGCAGGTGTTACTTCTTCGCGCGCTTCCACACGCTGCCGGGAACGTCGCCGGGCAGCAGCGGGTTCTTCTCGCCCACGAAGACGGGCTCGGCGACGCCATCGCGACGCTGGACCTCGTAATCGCGCAGCGCGCCCAGCACCCAGCGGGCCAGGAATACCAGGGCCACCAAGTTCGTAATCGTCATGACCGCCATCGCGATGTCAACGGCGTTCCACACGACGTCCAGGGTCAGCAGGGCACCGATCGTTGCCGAGGCCACGCACACGACGCGCACGGTCCAGCTCGCCCAGCGCGCGTCACCGAAGACGAAGGACATGTTCGTGTCGGAGTAGACGTAGGCGGCGATGATCGAGGAGTAGGCAAGGACGAAGATGAGGATCGCCATGGGGACGATCGTCCACGCGCCCAGCTCGTGGGCCACGGCCAGGGTCGTCAGGTTGGAGGGGTTCACGTCCGCGCCGCCCCACACCTTTTCGCCTGCGATGAGGATGACGAAGGCGGTCGCGGTGCACACGACGATCGTGTCGATGAAGACGCCCAGGGACTGGATGAGGCCCTGGCGCACCGGGTGGGACACGGTCGCGGTTGCGGCGGCGTTGGGAGCGGTACCCTGGCCGGCCTCGTTGGAGAAGAGGCCGCGCTTGGTGCCGTTGATCATCGCGGCGATGATGCCGCCGCCCAGGCCGCCGACGGTGGCGTCCATGGAGAACGCGGAGGTGAAGATCTGACCCAGAACGGTGCCGAACTGCGTGATGTTCATGAGGCAGACGATGGCGACCATGATGACGTAGACGGTCGCCATGATCGGGGCCATCCACTCGGTGACGCGGGCGACGGTGCGGATGCCGCCGAAGATGACCATCGCGGAGAAGACGAAGATCAGGCCTGCGACCGTGAGCTGCGCGGCCGAGAAGCCGCCCGCGCCGGGCAGGGGCTGCTTGGCGGCCTCACCGAAGGCGCTCGTGAGTGTGCCCGCGATGGCGTTGGACTGCACGGAGGTGATGACGATGCCGCAGGTGACGACGGTGATAACGGCGAAGACGTTGGCCAGGACGCGGTTCTTCATACCGCGCTTGATGTAGTAGGCCGGGCCGCCGCGGAAGGAGCCGTCGGAGTGCTTGACCTTGAAGATCTGGGCCAGCGTCGCCTCAAAGAACGCGGTCGCCATGCCCACCAGGGCCACGACCCACATCCAGAAGATCGCGCCCGGGCCGCCGAACATGAGCGCCGCGGCCACGCCGAACACGTTGCCGATACCCACGCGCGCGGCCAGCGAGATCGCGAAGGCCTGGAAGGAGGAGATGCCGCCGTCGGCGCCCTTGCGCGAGCCGAGGACCGTGCGCACCATCTCCGGGAACAGGCGCAGCTGCACGCCGCGGGAGACGACCGTGAGGACCATGCCCACGCCGATCAGGATGACGATCGTCAGGTGCATCGTGATCCAGTCAGCGATCTGCTGCTCGATCTGGGCAATGTGTTCCACAGGAGCCTCCCGGGGTGTCAATGGGCGAGGCCGTGGATGGGTCGCGGGGCCTCGCGCGCTTCGCGGGCCGCACCCGCGCGTTGTCATGGGACCCATTCATCTTGCCACAGGTCTGCGCGCCCAGCAGGCGACGTCTCGCCACGCGCACGGTGCACCGTTTGTGCCCCTGGCGCCCCGGCCTCGTCGATGAGCTGCGGGAAGCGCCCGGCGGCGCGGGGACGCAGACGTGGGCGCACTCTGGGACAATGGGGGCATGAGCGCGACTTTGAACGAGATCCTGGACGACCTGGAGGACGAGGGCCGTCTGGGCGACGACGATGCCCTGTACGAGGCCTTCACGTCCTGGGCCGAGGGCACCGGGCGTCCGCTCTACCCCCACCAGGAGGAGGCCCTGGTGGAGATCCTGGCGGGCAACCACGTGATCGCGGCGACCCCCACGGGGTCGGGTAAGTCGATGATCGCGCTCGCCGCGCACTTCACGTCGATGGCTCGCGGGGGCCGCTCGTACTACACGGCGCCGCTCAAGGCCCTGGTCTCGGAGAAGTTCTTTGACCTCGTGTCTCTGTTCGGCGCGGATAACGTCGGCATGGTGACCGGCGACGTGTCCTCAACGCCGACGCGCCCATCATCTGCTGCACGGCGGAAATCCTCGCGAATCAGTCGCTGCGCGAGGGGCCCACGCTGGACGCGGACATGATCGTCATGGACGAGTTCCACTTCTACGGGGATCGTCAGCGCGGCTGGGCGTGGCAGGTGCCGCTCCTGGAGCTGAGGACCCCTGCAGGTGGTCGCGATGAGCGCGACGCTGGGCGACACGACGCGTTTCGAGCACGCGTGGAAGGAACGCACCGGGTCGCGACGTCTCCCTCATCGACGACGCGGAGCGTCCCGTGCCCCTCGAGTTCGAGTACGTCGTGGACCGCCTGCCCGACACGGTCGAGCGGCTGCTGGGCGAGGGCCGTTGGCCCGTCTACATCGTGCACTTCTCCCAGCGCGATGCGGTTGCTACCGCGCAGTCTTTTCGACCGCTCCTCGCTGATTTCGCCCGAGCAGAAGAAGGCGATCGCCGCGCAGCTGGCGGGCGTGTCGTTTACGAAGGGCTTCGGGCAGACCCTCAAATCGCTGCTCGCACAGGGCATCGGCGTACACCACGCGGGCATGCTGCCTCGCTACCGCCGCCTCGTCGAGCGCCTCACGCAGGCTGGCCTGCTGCCGATCGTGTGCGGCACGGACACCCTGGGGGTCGGCATCAACGTGCCGATCCGCACGGTGCTGATGACGTCGCTCGTGAAGTACGACGGGCGGCGCATGCGCCACGTGAGCGCGCGAGAGTTCCACCAGATCGCGGGCCGCGCGGGCCGCGCCGGCTTCGACACGGTCGGTTTCGTGCGAGTCCTGGCCCCCGAACACGAGGTGGACGCCGCCCGTGAGCGCGCACGCCTGAGCGCCGCGCAGGAGGCGGCCCGCGACGCCCGCGAGGCCAAGCGCGCGGCGAAGAAGTCGGCAAAGAAGCGCAAGGGGCCGGGTGAGGGCGAGATCTCGTGGACGCGCTCGACGTTCGAGCGCCTCGTGGACGCGGCTCCCGAGCAGCTCACCAGCCGTTTCGAGATGACGCACGCGATGGTTCTCAACGTGCTGGCCGGTGCGCCTGCGGCCGGGCGTGACCCGGGCGAGCACCTCGTGTGGCTGGCGCGCAACAACGACGATCCGCCCACGGATCGCAACCCGCACCTGCGCCGCCTGGGTGAGATCTACACGTCGATGAAGCAGGCGGGCGTCGTCGAGCACGTGTCTTCTGCGCAGGCCTCGGCGTCGGGTGAGCCTCGCCTGCGCGCGGCCACCGACCTGCCGGATGACTTCGCGCTCAACCAGCCGCTCTCCCCCTTCGCGCTGGCGGCCCTCGAATTGTTGGATCCGGAGTCCCCGACATTCGCCCTGGACGTCGTCTCGGTCATCGAGTCGGTCCTGGAGGATCCGCGTCCGCTCCTGTTCGCGCAGGAGAAGGCCGCGCGCGCCGAGGCCGTGGCCGCGATGAAGGCGCAGGGCATGGAGTACGACGAGCGCATGGCCGCCCTCGAGGAGGTGACGTGGCCGCGCCCGCTGGCCGATCTGCTGGGGACGCGTTCGCGGTGTACCTGCACGCGAACCCGTGGATCGAGGATCAGGAGATTTCCCCGAAGTCGGTCGTGCGCGAGATGATCGAGAACGCGCTGACGTTCACGGGGATCGTGGGCCGCTACGACGTGGGCCGCTCCGAGGGCATCGTGCTGCGCTACCTGACGGACGCGTATCGCGCGCTGCGCCAGATCGTGCCGGACGAGCTGATGACGGACGAGCTGCGTTCGATCATTGCGTGGCTATCGGCGCTGATCCGCGCGGTCGACTCCTCGCTGTTGGATGAGTGGGAGGCGATGTCCACGGGTCAGGCCCTCCCCGCGTCCGAGGGCGACGGCACGGAGGGCGCGGAGCTGGCGTTTGGCGCGCGGGAGGACGGGACCGTTCCCTTCAGCGCGAACCGTCACGCGTTCCGCACGGCGATCCGTGGCGCACTGTTCGAGCGCGTGGAGGCGATGAGCCGCGACAACGTCGAGGCCTTGGCGCGCCTGGACGAGGCCTCGCGCACCCCGGTGGTCGCCCCGTGGGGCGAGGACGAGTGGGACGCTGTGCTCGAGCGCTACTGGGCGGAGCACGAGTGGATCGGCATCGACCAGCGTGCGCGCGCCCTGTCACTGTGCTCGCTGAACGAGGCCCCGACCCGCGAGGACGTGCTGGAGCTGGCCCCCGCTGTGGTTTCCTCTGATTTCGAGCGCGCCCAGGCCGCGCGCATCGAGGCGATCGCGGACGCCGTCGATCAGGGTGCGGCCGGCACGTTCTGGCTGGCCACGCAAACCCTGTTCGACCCCGAGGAGGACATGGACTGGCGCATCGTCGCCCTCGTGGACGTGCCCGCCTCGGACGAGGCGAACCGCGCCTGCCTGGCCACGATCACCGTCGGGCCGCGGTAGGGTTCGCCACCCCGCCTTCGCCGCGTGGGCGAAACAGCAGCCGTCAGACGCTGCTGCGTACCTCCCGTGATCGATCCGGATACGCCTGAGACACTGGACGCTCTCCGATCTCCTCCTGGAGGCGCACGAGATATCCGTCGGGGTCCTGGATGAGGAACTGCCGGACGCCGATCTCCACATCGCCCGCCCGGTACCACTTCTCTTCGGGTTCAACAAAGATCGGCCACTGCGCCTGCGTGAGGCGCTCCCACGCGGCGTCCAGAGGTGCGACCTGGATCTCGAGGTTGATCCCGCGACCGAGTGGGGCCTCAAGCGTGCCGGTCGCCCACGTCCTACCTTGGTTGATCTGGTCGAGCATCAGGTGCGCGCTTCCTAAAACGAGGTATCCGAATCCCTCTTCCGGCCTTTCATACCGCAGGGAAAACCCGACGAGGTCGCACCAAAATCGTGTGGAGGCCTCGTAGTCGGTGACGGCAAGTTCAGGAATGAGGCCGGGTTCGCTGCTCATCACCTCACTCTAGCAACCCCATACGGGTCTGTGTCCGGGAAATGCACAGACCGTTAGCGCCGGGAGGCCTTGCGAATCAGCCAGTCGGCGCCCGCGAAGAGCGCCATGAAGGCCAGGGCGCCGATCAGGATCGCCACGATGTTGATGGCGACCTGCGCGTAGCCGATGCGCCAGACGTTCACGAAGCCGTATGGGTACTGGTGCGTGAAGGTGCCTCGCATGAGCGTGTACGCCACCCACGCGACCGGGATCAGCAGGGCGCAGCCCAGCGTCGCCCAGGTGATGCCGCCGCGCGGCCCCGCGAGCGCGGCCGTCCCCACGAAGGCGGCGGGGACGACGATATGCTGCAGCGGGTTGGTGACGAGCGCGTAGCCCGAGAGGACCTCGTAGGGGCCGATGAGCGTCGCGTAAACGATCGCGGTCACCGTGATCATCATGAGCGCGCACAGGTGCGTGGCCTTCCCCCACGCCCCGACGCGGCCTCGGCGCGCGAGGAGGGTCGAGATGATCGCAACCATGATGTTGGACAGCTCGGTGAAGTAGGACAGGCAATTGATGAGACGCTCGGGCGCGCCCGCCCAGCCGTGGGCGGCACCCGCGAAAGAGGCCCTCCTCGACGTAGGTCGGCGCAGCGTAGCCATCGAAGGCCGTAATGATGAGGGTGGCGGCGACGCCCGCCCAGGCGAGGGCGGCGACCACCCGGTAGGCGGCGCGCCCGCGGCGGCTCAGTTCAGTCATGTCGGTTGTCATCGTTCTCCCCAAACGCCTCCGCCGCAGAGCCATAGCGCGCAGCAGAGAAACGCCCAGCGGCAATCTCGCGAGCCTCGCGCATGGCCGCCTCGGTCTCTTCGTTGTACCGCAGACCTGCAGACACGTTCACCGTCTCCTCGTTCATCCACTCTCACCTCACTCACCCGGGTGCGCTCATTGTACGTCGAGCGATCTACGTGCTAATACAGACCGCGTCACGGCATCGGATCGGCACGAGTCGTGGACGCGAGGTAGCACTTCCCAGCAGGGTTCCTCAACAACGTCGCATGCAATTCATTATTCGGAACGGCCTTGAGAACTCAGAAACCGCATGATTTCAACACCTCTCCTTCAAAAACTGAAGGAATGGCCGGGGAATTGCATGCGAAATTTTGGGGGCGCGGGAGTATCGGCAGCTGAGCTGAAGACAAAAACGGGACGAGGCGGGGACACCCGCACGGCACGAGGCCGGGGCGGGCCGGGCAGAAACAACCGACGAGGTCTGGGCACGCGCGGGAAGCAGCCGGGTCAGACCTGCGCCAGGTCCGTGACCTCGGCGTCCGTCAGCTCGACGAGGTCGAGGGGGCTCAGCTCGACGCTGAGGCCTCGGCGCCCGCCCGAGACGATCATGGTCTCGTGATCCAGGCACGCCGAGTCGATGAACAGACGGTGCGCAGTGGTCTGCCCGAGCGGGCTGATGCCGCCCACGACGTAGCCGGTGCGCCGCTGGGCGACGGCCGGGTCGGCCATGGCGGCGCTTTTCGCGCCGGCGGCCTTGGCGATCAGCTTCATGGACAGGTGGGCCAGCGCGGGCACGCAGCCGACGACGAACTCGCCGGTGGGCTCCAGGCGCACCATGAGCGTCTTGAAGGCCTGGGTGGGGTCGATGCCCAGCTTCTCGACGGTCTCCTCGCCGAACGCTCGGGCGGCCGGGTCGTGCTCGTACTCGTGGACGGTAAAAGCAACGCCGGCCGCCGTGAGCGCCTCGATGGCGCGGGTCGGGGCCACCGCCGTGGTCTTTGCTGTGTTTACGAGCCATGACCCCAGTGTAGGACGCGTCAGAGGATGGACGCGGTCGGGTCGTCGATGACGGCCTTGCCGAAGGGGAAGCAGGTGATCGGGATCATCTTGAGGTTGGCGATGGCCAGCGGGATGCCGACGATGGTGACGGCCTGCGCTGCGGCGGTGGTCACGTGACCGATAGCCAGCCACAGGCCCGCAACCAGGAACCACACGATATTCATGAGGGCCGATCCGGCACCCGCACTGGGCTGGTCGACGACGCGCTTGCCGAAGGGCCACAGCACGTATCCGGCGATGCGGAAGCAGGCCACGCCCGCGGGGATCGTGACGATGAAGATGCAGGCGACGACACCCGCGAGGAGGTAGCCGAGGAAGAGCGGCAGGCCTCCGAAGAAGAACCAGATGATGTTGAGCAGGGTACGCATTGCGTGTCCTTTCCTTGATCTGTGAACATTCTAGTCTGCCACGACTCCTCGCTCAGATCCCCCTGAGTCGCCCCTGATTGGCCCCTGAAAGTTTCGCCGCGCGTACCATGAGGGCATGAGCATTCCCGAGGCCATCGCCGCCGCCCGCGACCGGATCGACCGCGCGACCTCCGCGTGTGGTCGCACCGATTCGGTGCACCTGGAGTTGGCGGTCAAGACGCGCACGCCCGAGGAGTGCCGCGCGGCCGCCGCCGCTCTGAGCGACGCGGGCCTGCCCATCCTGCTGGGCCACAACCGCGTCCAGGAGGCGCGCGCGACGGTGGATGCGATCCGTGAGGTGCCCGACGCACGCATCCACCTGATCGGACCTCTGCAGTCCAACAAGATCAACCACGCGCTGGCCTGCGTGGACGCGATCGAGTCGCTGGACTCCCCCGCCCTGGCCTCGAAAATCGACGCACGCGCGACCGGCACGCTCCCCGGTGTTCGTCGAGGTGAACGTCTCGGGCGAGGCCACGAAGCACGGCTGCGCCCCCTCCGACGTCGCCGCACTGATCGACGCGGTCGAGGCCTCGACCCACCTGCAGCTCGCGGGCTTCATGACAGTGGGTCTGAACTCCCCCGTCGAGGCCGACGTGCGCGCCGCATACGCGCAGCTGCGCGGCATCAGGGACGAGGCCTCGACGCGCCTGGGCATCGAAGAGTCCGATCTCGCGCTGTCGATGGGCATGAGCCGCGACCTGGAGTGTGCCATCGCCGAGGGCGCGACGATCGTGCGCCTGGGCACGGCCATTTTCGGGGCACGCCGCCTCTGACAAGACCGCCCATCCACGCCCGCGTCACACCCGTTAGGATTGACAGCATGATGAGCGTTCTTGCTGGAATATCAGCGTCGATCCTGGCACTCGCACCGATCACCAACCCGATCGGCGCTCTCGCCGGTTTCGCTGGCCTCACCGCCGGTAACACCCCCGCTGCAATTCGCTCGCAGGCGTGGAAGACAGGCATCTACGTGTTCGCGATCCTGACGGCCTTTACACTCTGCGGCTCGCTCATCATGCGCTTCTTCGGCTTCGACCTGCCCTCCCTGCAGATCGCCGGCGGCCTCGTCGTCGCGCACTCGGGTTTCTCGATGCTGGAAAACAAGCGCCGCTCCACCAACGAGGAAGACCAGCACGCGACGGCCAAGGCGGATGTGTCTTTCTCCCCCATGGCGCTGCCCCTCATCGCAGGACCCGGCTCGATCGGCGTCGTCATCGCGTTGGCCGCCCGCAACACGGCCATCGGATTCCACGTCGGCATCATCCTAGGAATTGCGGTGACAGCCGCCGTCATCGCGTTGCTGCTGCGCTACGGAACGCCCTGGATCGACAAGCTCGGAGCTACCGGCGTCGGCGCGATCGTTCGCATCATGGGCTTCCTCATCCTCGTCATCGGCGTCGAACTCATCATCCACGGGGTGCGCGCGCTCCAGCTCTTCTAAGTGAAAGCCCGCCCCGGCCTCGTCGAAACAACACCAAAGCGGGCCCGGGAACGCCGGCTCGCGCCGAGCCAGACATCCGTACGCTCAGGGGATGCGGTGCACCCACTCCTCGCGCGCGAACTTCGTCTCGCAGCGCTTGCGTGCGACCTCGAGGTCCGCCTCGGTGATGGTGCCAACGCTCGCGTTGTACTTCTCCTTGAAGTGGTCGAAGAACACCTGCAGGATGTCCTCGCGCGCCATGCCGGTCTGGGAGCGCATGGGGTCCACGCGCTTGACGGCGCTGCGGGTGCCCTTGTCGCGGATCTTCTCCATGCCGATGCGCAGGACTTCGTTCATCTTGATGGCGTCGATGTCGTAGGCCATGGTCACGTGGTGGACCATGTAGCCGTTGGCCCAGCGTTTCTGCGCGGCGCCACCGATCTTGCCGAATTCGGAGGCGATGTCGTTGAGCGGCACGTACTTGGCCTTGATGCCCAGCTTGTCGAGGACCTCCATGACCCACTGATCGAGGTAGGGGTAGGCCTGCTCGAAGCTCATTCCCTCCACGAGGGCGGTGGGGATGACGAGCGAGTAGGTGATGCAGTTGCCGGGCTCCATGAACATGGCGCCGCCGCCGGTGACGCGCCGCGACACGGTGATGCCGTAGCGATCCACGCCGTCCTGCTGGATTTCGTTTTGGTAGGACTGGAAGGAGCCGATGACGACCTGGGGGCCGTTCCACTCCCACAGGCGCATGAAGGGCTTGCGGCGCCCCGCGGCGACGTCTTCGACCAGGGTTTCGTCCATGGCGACGTTGATCATCGGGTCGACGACGGGGCCGTGGATGACGTCGAAGTCGATGTCGTCCCACGACAGGGCGGCGCCCAGCGCGCGGCGCACGGCGATGCCGACGGCCTCGGGGGTCACCCCCATGAGGGTGTCGCCCTCGTGGAGGGCACCGGCGACGCGCGCGGCCAGATCCTTCGCGCTCGACGAGGCCGGAGCCCCTTCGAGGGACGCGGTGATCCGGGTGAGCGCGTCGTCGGGGTCGAGGAAGAAGTCGCCGGACACGCTCACGCGCGCGAGGCGATCCTCCTCCACGTCGGTGTCGACGACGACGAGCTTTTCCTCCGGGGACTTTGTACTCTCCATGCATGCCCACGATTGTAGGCGCTTTGCTCACGCCCAGTCGGGCAGGACGCGCACGCCGCCCTTGTCGGCGGAGGCGGCGAGCATGCCGTAGACGCGCAGGGCGTCGGAAACCTGGCGGGCGCGAGGCTTGGAGGGCTTCCACGGGGCGGCGCCCTTTTCGGCGCGGCGACGCTCGAGTTCCTCGTCGCTCACGCCCACGCGCAGGACGCGGTTGTTGACGTCGATTTCGATCTCGTCACCGGTGCGCACGAGGCCGATCGCGCCGCCGGCCGCGGCCTCGGGCGAGATGTGACCGATGGAGATGCCCGACGTGCCGCCGGAGAAGCGGCCGTCCGTGATGAGCGCGCACTTCTTACCCAGGCCCAGGCCCTTGAGGTAGGAGGTCGGGTAGAGCATTTCCTGCATGCCGGGGCCGCCCTTGGGGCCCTCGTACAAGATGACGACGACGTCGCCTTCGGTGACTTGCTTGCTGAGGATGGCCTCGACGGCTTCCTCCTGGGATTCGACGACGAAAGCCTTGCCGACGAAGTGGAAGAGGGACTCGTCGATGCCGGCGGACTTGATGATCGCGCCGTTGGCGGCGATGTTGCCGTAGAGGACCGCCAGGCCGCCGTCCTTCGTGTAGGCGTGCTCGACGGAGCGGATGCAGCCGGAGACAGAGTCGGTGTCGAGGGACTCGAAGAGGTTGGCGGTCGAGAAGGCCTGGGTGGTGCGCACGCCGCCGGGGGCGGCGAGGAAGCGGTGCATGGCCTCGTCGGTGGCACTCCCGCTGCGCACGTCCCACGCGCCCAGCCAGTCGGAGAGGCTGTCGGAGTGGACGGAGTGCACGTCGCGGTTGAGCAGGCCTGCGCGGTCGAGCTCGCCGAGCAGGGCGGGGATGCCGCCTGCGCGGTGAACGTGCTCGATGTGGTAGGTCGTGGAGTTGGGGGCCACCTTGCACAGGCAGGGCACGCGGCGCGAGATCGCGTCGATGTCGTCGAGCGTGAAGTCGACGCCGGCCTCGTTGGCGATGGCGAGGATGTGCAGGACGGTGTTGGTGGAGCCGCCCATGGCCACGTCCAGGCTCATGGCGTTCTCGAAGGCGGCCTTTGGTGGCGATCGAGCGAGGCAGGACGGAGTCGTCCTCGTTGTCGTAGTAGGCGCGGCACATGTCGACGATGCGCGTGCCGGCCTCGGTGAAGAGCTTCTTGCGTTCGATCTGGGTGGCCAGGGTGGTGCCGTTGCCGGGCAGGGCCAGGCCGATCGCCTCGTTGAGGCAGTTCATGGAGTTCGCGGTGAACATGCCGGCGCAGGAGCCGCACGTGGGGCACGCGTTGGCTTCGATGCTGGCCAGCTGGGTGTCGCTGACGGAGTCGTCGACGGCCATGACCATGGCGTCGATGAGGTCGAGGCGGTGCTCGACGACGCCGTCGACGGCGGCACCGGATTCCATGGGGCCGCCGGAGACGAAGATAGTGGGGATATTCAGGCGCATGGCGGCCAGGAGCATGCCGGGGGTGATCTTGTCGCAGTTCGAGATGCACACGAGGGCGTCGGCGCGGTGCGCGTTGACCATGGTTTCGACGCAGTCGGCGATGAGGTCGCGGCTGGGCAGGGAGTAGAGCATGCCGTCGTGGCCCATGGCGATGCCGTCGTCGACGGCGATCGTGTTGAATTCCTTGGCGACGCCGCCGGCTGCTTCGACGGCTCCGGCGACGAGGTCGCCCATGTTCTTCAGGTGCACGTGGCCGGGGAACGAACTGGGTGTAGGAGTTGGCGATGGCGATGATCGGCTTGCCGAAGTCGCCGTCTGTCATGCCGGTGGCGCGCCACAGGGCGCGTGCTCCGGCCATGTTGCGGCCCTGGGTGGATGTTGCCGAGCGCAGCGGGCGACTCATGATGTGCCTTTCTTTTGCCTTGTAATGACTCCACAGTAGGAGTGTGAGCGCTGCGTTTCCGTGCGGGTTTCGTCTCATGGACGAGGCCGGGGCTCAGGTCGGCTGGTTTTCGCGCGGTATTCCGGGGGCTGTGGCGGGCGGGTTGCCGTGTCAGTGGGTGGACGCTTGCGGGCGTGATGTCGAGGAAAACGCAAGGGGCGCGTGCGTGAATTAGTGCCGTATCGAGAGAGTGGTTGATCGCATTGGTCACGCTGTGGACATTTCCCCTCGTTCTCGACGCGCGAAACGTAGGCTGGGTGCACAGTGAAGAGAAAGGACTGCGATGACCATTCGCACCACTCATGTTGGTTCCCTGCCCCGTACCCCCGAGCTGCTCGAGGCGAATCGTGCGCGCCGTGAGGGTTCGCTCGGCGAGGCTGACTTCACGTCGCTGCTGCAGGATCAGGTTGACGGCGTTGTGAAGCGTCAGGCTGAGATTGGCCTGGATATCGTCAATGACGGCGAGTACGGTCACGCGATGATCGACACGGTTGATTACGGCGCGTGGTGGACGTATTCCTTCTCGCGTTTCGGCGGGCTGTCCTTTCGAGGACGTGCAGCGTTTTGATGTGCGTCCCCCGGCTGGCCGTGACGGTCGCCTGTCTTTCTCGTCGTTCGCTGAGCGCCGCGACTGGCAGCGTTTCGCGGACGCGTACGCGGATCCGGATTCGGGTATTCACATTGCGAACCGCAACCCGATCGCGTTCCCGACGATCACGGGTGAGCTGACCTATATCGGTGCCGAGGCCGTGGAGCGCGATATCGCGGGCACGAAGCACGCGCTCGAGGCGGTCGGGCAAGCCCGGTGTCGGATGGTTTCGTGGCGGCGATTTCGCCGGGTTCGGCGGCTCGCGTGGCTAACGCGTTCTACGAGGACGACGAGGCCGTGGTGTGGGCGTGCGCGGACGTGCTGCGCGAGGAGTACAAGCGCATTACGGACGCGGGCCTGACGGTGCAGATTGATGCGCCGGATATCGCGGAGGGCTGGGATCAGATGAACCCGGAGCCGTCCGTTGAGGATTACCGCGCGTTCTCGCGCGTGCGTATTGACGCGCTGAACCACGCACTGGAGGGCATTGACCCTGATCTGGTTCGCTTCCACGTGTGCTGGGGTTCGTGGCACGGCCCGCACACGACGGATATTGCGTTCAAGGACATCGTGGATCTGGCCCTGCTGGTCAACGCGAATGGCCTGACGTTCGAGGCAGCGAATGCTCGCCACGCGCACGAGTGGACGATCTGGCGCGACACCCCGCTGCCCGAGGGCAAGTACCTGATCCCGGGCGTCGTGTCGCACTCGACGAACGTTGTGGAGCACCCGGAGCTGGTGGCTCAGCGTATCCGCCAGTTCGCGGACATTGTGGGCGACGAGCGCGTCGTGGCGTCGACGGACTGCGGCCTGGGCGGCCGCATCTACCCGTCGATTGCGTGGGCGAAGCTGGAGGCTCTTGCCGAGGGCGCTCGTCTCGCATCGAAGTGATCGCCTGATTGCTAGCATGGGGCGCGCGGGGTGGATGAGTATCCACCCCGCGCGCTTTTCCCAGGGTTTTCTCAGGCAAAGCTCCCTGTTTTTTGAGCTTGGCCTCACACAATGGGCAGTGTGTTGCAGCCCCCGCTTCCGGGTCGGCCTGCCGCAGTGGGGATCGCACGCCGCGTCGGGTTCCGGGATTGGGGGCTGCGGCGCGTCCGGAGCATCTTGACACCCACGTCTTCAATCGCTTTTCCGTAATGCGAGCGACGGAGCATATGCCTTTGTTATTCTGGAAGTAAACGACCGCAGTCCGACGCTGTTCGAGGGAGAGCATCGTGGAAGTTCACAACAGTCAGGGCACTCGCTCCATCCGTTCGCGCGTCGTTATGTTTGCAACTACTCTGGCCCTTGCCGCTACAGCGTGCGGCTGTCAACAGACCACGCCCGCGGCGGAGGGGACCGTGGGCGGCCGACATTGAGCAGGCGCGCAATGAGTGGGCGTCCAACGAATTCGTTCAATCTGTCCTCGCCGACTCTGCCATCAGCGAGGCAGAACTACAGGACATGCGTCAGCGCGTGCTGAGCTGCCTGACAGACAAGGGCGTCACCGGCGCATCGTTTAGCCCGGGCGGCAATCTGAGCGTCCCCGATCAGCCGGTCGGCTCCTCCATATCTGAGGAACAGCAAGAAGAATTCATCCACGCCTGTTCCATCGAAGCCGGTCAGCCGATCATCGAGGCGCTCGAGTTCGACATGCGAGTCAACCCGGACCACCGGGATATCAACGAGCTGTACACGCAGTGTTTGATCCGCAACAAGGCGGTTGAGCCGTCGTTCACAGCCCAAGACCTCACGCGCGCTCGCGAGAGCGGAACGCCTCTCTCAAGCGCCCTGCCTTTCATCGACCCCTCCCAGGGTCCCGACATTTTGCTCCGATGCATCGAGGACCCCAGCAAATGACCACAACCACCCTCAGGAGTTGAGATGGCAAGTTCTCGCCGCTGGCTCGCCCTCACCGCGTTCGTCGCTGTCATCGCCGGTGCGGGTGGGGTCAGCGCGGGTATTCTCATCGCCTCGCCACCCACACCGGCCTCGCTGGCCTCGTCATCTGCGCCGTCGACGGTCCCCGTCACCACGCGCGAGTTCACCGACACGCGCTCCCTCACCCTCACGATTCCCCCGGCCTCGCCTCACGAACTCACCTCCCCCATCGCCGGGCGCATCACGGCGCTTCAGGCAGCGACGGGTACTCCCATCACCTCCGGTTCTATTCCCTGCGAGATCGACGGACTGCCCATTCTTGCCTTAGCTCTGTCCACCCCGCTCTATCAGGACGTGGTGGACGGAGCCACGGGACCAGATATCGGTGCCCTGAACGCTGAGCTTGCGCGGCTCGGATATGCGGCTCCCGCGGAATCTCAGCGGGTCACGGCCTCCACGCGCGCGGCCCTGGCCTCGGCGATGGGCGTGAACGATGGAGCCGGAGGTGTCCCCTCCCGCATCGAAGCCTCTCACGTCCTGTGGATCCCGGCGCCGACCGTCACCCCCTCATCGGTCCCCATTCACCTGGGAGACAGCGTCGATACGAGCACTGTTCTCCTCGCCCTGGAGGACTCCCGCGACGCTTTGCGCCTCTCCGTTCCACCGGACGCCTATCCCGCGGACCACGCCATCACCCTGGGGGAGACGGACTACCCCGTTCCCGCTGACGGCGTGATCACCGACCCCACTCTGACGGCGACGATCTTGTCCTCCCGCGAGTACACGGCCTTCGTCCGCTCCACCCCAAGCAGCGATGGACCCGTTCAGTTGCCGGTCTCCTGGAAGCTCGCCACCCCCATCACCGTCACGGTCGTCCCACCGGCCTCGGTGATCGGAGATACGACGGCTGCGTGCGTCTTTGCAAGCGGCACGCCGATTCCCGTCTCTATCGTTTCTTCTCAGCTTGGCCAAACCTACGTCCTGCCAGCTACCCCGCTCTCCGCCGTCGACACCGCCGTCGAGGGACGCTCATGTCCGTCGAGCTAGACAACGTCGGGCACAAGTTCGCTGCCACCCCGTGGCTCTTTCGCCATCTGAGCGCCCGCTGCGAGGACGGCACCCTCACCGCCATCGTCGGCCCATCTGGTTCTGGCAAATCAACGCTGCTGTCGCTGATCGCGGGATGGGAGACACCAGCCGAGGGAACGATCACCGTCCCCCATCCGGCTGGTTCGCAGAACCCCCGTATTGCGTGGGTCTTCCAGAACCCGTTCGGTGTCCGCGCGCGCAGCGCGATTGACCACGTGGCGCTGCCCCTGCTGGCCCGTGGCATGAGCCGGGCGCAGGCCGATGTGGAGGCACAGCGGCTCCTTGATGCTTTCAACCTGGCGCATCTCGCGGAGCGCTCTTTTCGGGATCTGTCGGGCGGCGAGGCTCAGCGTGTGCTCCTCGCGCGCGGGCTCGCATGCTCCCCCGCCCTGCTCCTCGTGGATGAACCGACCGCGCAGCTTGATCAGTCCACGGCTCGCGACATTGCCTCCACGCTCGGCTCGCTGCGCGAGGACGGGGTGAGCGTCGTGATCGCGACGCACGATCCGTCGATTCGAGCGCAGTGCGACACCGTCATTGACCTCGCCCATTTCCAGGATGAGGAGGGACAGAAATGAGCACACTCTCGTGGCGCGCACTCCTGTCCGAGGCATGGAGGGATTGTCTGAGCGGGACGGCTCGCGTCGGATTTCTGACTCTTCTGGCCACCGTCCTGGTCGGGGGCGCGATCTGCGCCGACGCATTCTCGCTGCGTTCCCTCAGCGTTGAGGCAGCCTCTTTTCGTGCCCACCTGGGATCGGTGCGCGTCCTCCAATCGCAAGGCAGCATCGACGGAGCCGCCTGCGAGGCCCTGTCGCGAATCCCCGGGGTACGCGCAGGAGCCGTTCGCTCGGTCGAATCCGGCTTATCCCCGCTCGCCCTTCCGGCCTCGTCACTGCCCCTGTACGAGGTCACGCCTGGAACCGCCTCTCTCCTGGGGACAACAACGGTCGATCCGATAGGTATTTTGCTCCCTGAGCAGGTAGCCGAGGAACTCGGCACCCCTCAAGGCGCGTTTCTTCCCCTCGCGCACGGGCAGGCCGAAGTTGCGGGCACCTACCCGTGGGATGAGAACGACGGGCGCCGTCCTGGCTACGCCTACGCGGCTCTCGCGCCCGTGCCGGCGATCGGGACCTTCGATGAGTGCTGGTACGAGTCTTGGCCACACAGCGACGACGTGGATGCTTTGGTGCGCTCAGCCCTGGTTGGAAGCGCCGACCAGAACGCCCAGGTCCTGGCCATGAACCCTACACGCGGGACGACCTTCGACGCGGCTGGGCAACTGCGACATAGGCCGACCTGGTGGGCGTGGATCGCCGCGAGCGCCATCGGTGCCGCGGTAGGGGCCGCTGCCACGTGGTGGCGTCGTCTGGAGATTGCTTCGGCGCTGCACGCTGGGCTCCGCACGTCGGATACGACATTCCTTCAACTGTTCGAGGCCGTGGCGTGGGTGGGCTGCGCATGCGTCCTCACCTCCGCCATATGCCTCGCGATCCTGGGCGGAGCGGCGCCCGGGGATCGCTCCGATCTCATCCGTTTGGTCGCAACCGAGGGCGCCTGTGCCGCCTCGTGGACTCTCATCGGTGTCGTCATCGCATCCACGACGATCCGCGAGCGCCAGCTCTTCACTTTCTTCAAGGGCCGATAGGTACCGGCGCGTGATCGCGCCTACAATTGGTGTATGAACGTCCTCGTGATTCAAAACGACCCGATCGTTCCGGTGGGTCAGTTGTCCGCCTTCCTCGGCGGTCACGAGGTGGTGCGTGCCTGGGAGGACCCACAGCGTCTCCGGGACCTGGCGGCCACTCCCCTGCCGGGTGCCCTCATCCTTCTGGGTGGCCGGGCCAGCGCCTACGACGACGAGGCCTGCCCGTGGCTGGAATCAGAACGCGAACTCGTGCGCCGCTGCGTCGCCGCACGTATCCGGGTACTCGGCATTTGCCTGGGCGCCCAGCTGATCGCCGCAACCTTCGGCGGACGCGTCAGCGTTGCAGACCCGGCGGGCCCCGAATACGGCGTTATCTCCCTGGCCTGGGGCACGAATGACCAGGCGGGCGGCGGCGGAGCCGTCCCCCTGCGCATGGCCCTGGCCTCGACCCACACGGTGTTCGCCGACCACGGCGACGCCATCGTGGAGCTCCCCCACGGCGCGCGCGAGTGGGCACGCTCGGATAAGTACACGCAGATTTTCTCCTACGGCACCGCCCTGGGCGTACAGTTCCACCCCGAGGTCACGCGCGAAAGTGCCACGGTGTGGGCAGAGAATAACGAGCGGGTCGACACCGAGGACATCGTGGCCGGATACGACGCCCACGAGGGCGAGCTGGCGTCCACGTGCAAGACCCTGGCCGACTGGGTCTGCGGGGTCTTCTAACGCGCAGACAGAATCGCAGTGCGGGCACCCCCACGCGGTACCCACACTGCGATTGACAATCGGGCCTCGTCGCAGCGAGCGGAGATGAGGACCGGCCTCTATTTTAGAGGAAAAAGCCGCAGCTACAAGGCTTTTCCAGGAACCAAGACCACCACGTGGGACGACTTGACAAGGCGGCCCACGACGGCCCCGTCACGGCGCGCGACGCATCCCGGTCAGGGGGCCGCGACCTGCACGAACGAGCCGGTGCCGTACGCCCACACGCGGCGCTCGGCGGCCGAGACGAACACGGCCTGGCCGCGGCTCAGCTCCACGCTGTCCCCGCCCTGCTCCTCGCTCACGTGCAGGTGACCGACCCGGAGGTCGCGATAATGATGCGCGGGCCCTCCCCGGGCACGACGACCTCATCCACGCGGGAGGTGTGTTTGCCGGGCGCCAGCGTCGTCACGGACAGCTCGAATTCCTGGGCGGGTGCCAGGAAGCGGTCCGTCGTCGCCGAGGGGTGCTCGGGGGCCACGCGCACGGGCGGCAGCGCCGAGAACTCGGTGATTTCCACGAGCTGGGCGGAGTCCACGTACTTGCCGGTCAGGCCGGCGCGCACGACGTTGTCGGAGGAGGCCATGACCTCAATCCCCAGGCCCGACTGGTAGGCGTGGATCTGGCGCGGCGGAATGTAGACGGCCTCGCCCGGGCGCAGGGACACCGGGTTCATGAGGAAGGCGACGATGATGCCCGGGTCACCCGGGTGCTTCTCGCCCAGGACGCTCACGAGTTCGTCGGTGCGCAGCGACGGGGACGTGCCCGACGCGAGGCGGGAGCGGCACGCGGCCACGAACTCTTCGACGCGCTCGGGTGTCGCCGGGGAGTCCTCGTCGAAGAGCCAGGTGGCCAGGGAGCGCAGGCCCCCGCGCACGGTGGACAGCTTGAGGCGGTGACGCAGGCGGTCGGCGAGCTCGCCCTCCAGGCCCACGAGGAGCTGGCGGGCCTTGCGCGGCACGCGGAAGCCGACGAGCGCACTGAACTCGGTGAGCGCGTAGATCATCTCCGGCTTGTGGTTCATGTCCCGGTAGACGCGGCGCGTATCCGTGCGCTCGATGCCCAGGACCTCCTCGCGCAGGTAGCCCTCGCGCGCGATCTCCTTCGTCGGGTGCACCTGCAGGCTCAGAGTCTGCGCGGGGGCGATGATCTTCGCCAGGTACGGCAGTGTCGGTCCGAACGCGTAGAGCAGGCCTCCGCCGAGGGCTCGCTTGGGGTCCTCGCCGATGTGCTCGGTGAGGGTCTGCCCGCCCGTGAGCAGCGTCGGTCCGTCCGGGTGGGCACCAAACCACACCTCGGACACCGGGTCGTCCCCGGCGGCGGCCCCCAGGAACTCGGGGATCGCGTTCGTGGAGCCCCACGCGTCAGCTTTCGTCCAGCCGATCAGTCTTTCCATAGGTCGAATCCTATCGGTATCGGGCGCACAAACACGCGAGGGACGAGGCCGTGGCCCCATCCCCCCGCGCGCTCGGGTCTGTCAGGCGCTGGGTTGATCGGTGGTTTCGCGCGCCTCCAGGGCGGCGAGAGCACCTCCACGTTCGCGCAGCTCGGCGTAGGTTCCGGTCTCCACGACGCGGCCCGCGTCCATGACGATGATCTGGTCGGCGTCGCGCACGGCGCTGATGCGGTGAGCAATCTCGACGATGGTCCGGCCCTTCGCGACGCGCGCGATGCCCTCGCGCACGCGCGCCTCGGTGGCCGGGTCGACCTGGCTCGTGGCCTCATCGAAGACGTAGATCGGGGCGTCGCGCAGGAGCGCGCGCGCCAGGGCCAGGCGCTGACGCTGGCCTCCCGAGAGGCGCTCGCCCATGTCGCCGACGACCGTGTCCAGGCCGTCCTTTTCCGTGGCCAGCCAGTCGGTGAGGTCCACGGCCTCCAGCGCGCGCTCCAGGTCCGCCTCTGTGGCGTCGGGCGCGGCGAGCAGCAGGTTGGCGCGCAGCGTGTCATTGAACAGGTAGGGGCGCTGGGGCGCGGAGGCGACCGTGGCGCGCAGGTCGCGTAGGGAGGCCTCGGCAACGTTCGTTCCGCCGATGGTGACGGTGCCCGAGGCCGGGTCCCACGTGCGGGTCAGCAGCGAGGCCAGCGTCGACTTGCCCGAGCCGGAGGCGCCCACGATGGCGGTGCGCTTTCCGGCGGGGATGTGGATGCTGACGCCGTCGAGGACCGTCGGGGCGGGCGCGGGGGCCTCCTCGTCCGTCGGGTAGGCGAAGCTGACGTCGGTGAACTCGATGTCTCCAGGGGTCAGAGGCTTGGGCTCGGCCGGGTCGGCAACGGCGGGAGCGCGGTCGGTGATCGCGAAGACGCGGGCCGCCGACGCGAAGGCCTGATCCAGGTCGGCGGCGAACTCCTCGACCGCGAGGACCGGGCCGAAGGATCCCATGGCGATACCGAGGGCGAGGCCCGCCTGGGGCAGCGTCAGCGTTCCGGCGAGCACGTTCGAGCCCGCAACCATGGCGACCGTGACGACGCCGAGGGCGACGGCGGCCTGGTTGAAGCCGCGGCGCAGCGCAATCCAGCGCCCCTGGGTGCCCAGACCTGCGGAGATGCGCTTTTCGATGGCGCTCATCTCGGCCTCGCGGCGCTCCTGCGCCCCAAAGGCGAGGACCTCGCGCACGCCCTGCACCGAGTCGGTGACGTGGGCGGCGATCGCGCCGCGGGCCTCGCGCAGCTCACGGGCCGCGCGGGCGGTGGAGCCGGAGCCCAGGAAGGGAATGACCGCGCCGACGATCAGCAGGAAGGGAGCCAGCACCGCGGCCAGCGTCCAGGACACGGCACTGCCCATCCACACGACAGACAGGATCGGGACGATGATTGCGGTGGTGACGGGGGCGAGCGTGTGGGCGAAGAAGACCTCGACGCGGTCGATATCCTTCGTCACGCGGTTCATGATGTCGCCCGAATCCAGGCGATCCGTGCCCGCGGGAGCCTGCGGCTCAAGCTGGTCGTAGAAGTAGTTGCGCAGCATCGCCAGCGAGTGAAAAGCCACGAAGTGACCGGCGAATTGCTCGAGGTAGCGGGCCAGGCCCTTGAGCACACTCAGGCCGATGGCGCAGACAATGACGAGGGCGATGCTCCAGGAGCTCTCCCCCCGACGCGAGGCCGGCGACGGCCCAGCCGCCCAGGGCGAACAGGGCGATGCCGATCATCAGGAAGACAATGCGGGCGGCGATGGAGGCCGCGAGCGGCGGCAGGACGCGCCGAGTAATCGACAGGAGTCGAAGAGACAGTTGCCTGCGGGTCATCGGATCGTTCCTTCCTGCAGGGTCGCGACGCGGTCGGCGCCCTTGATGGTGGCGTCTCGGTGGGAGATCGTCAGGGTCGTGCGCCCGGCACACACTGTCTCCAGCGACGCGAGGATCTCACGCTCGGAGGCCAGGTCCACGTGGGCGGTGGGCTCATCCAGGATCATGATCGACGCGTTCTTGAGGAAGGCGCGGGCGATCGCGATACGCTGCGCCTCGCCACCCGACACGGCCAGGCCTCGGGCACCCACTCGGGCGTCGAGGCCGCCGGGCAGGGAGTCGACGAACTCGCCCAGGTGGGCGGCGCGCAGGGCCTCGATGAGCTGGTCGTCCGTGGCAGCGGGAGAGGCCAGGAGCAGGTTGTCGCGCAGCGTGCCGGAGAACAGGTAGGTGCTCTGCTCGACGACCGCGGTCTGGGCACGCACCCACGACAGGGGCGCGCTGGCCAGGTCGACGCCGTTAATGCTCACGCGGCCTCGCGTGGGGCGCAGGAAGCCCTGCAGCAGCGCCGAGATCGTTGACTTGCCGGCGCCCGAGGGGCCAGCGAGGGCGACGTGCTCGCCCTGGGTGAGGGTCAGGTTCGCGCCCTTCAGCACCGGGGTGTCCTCGGTGTAGGAGAAGGACACGCCGCTGAGGCGGATCTCGCCGCGCTGGGGCGGGATGGCCGGGGCCTTCACGTCCTTTGGCGTCCGTCACCGGCGGAGTCTGCTTGATGAACTTCTTGATCTCCTTGTTGGCCGCGATGCCACCCATACCGATGTAGAAGAACTGGCCGATGCGGTCCAGCGGGTCGAGCATGATCGAGGAGAGCAGCACGAGGGAGATGCCCTCGCCGACGCTGATCGCGCCTTGCTGGTAGCGGATGAGGGCCAGCGCAATCGCGCCGGTGATCATGCCGAGGGAGAAGACGGAGTCGATGACGAGGAGAATCAGCTGGTTGCCGGCCAGGTAGCTCATGACCTTCGAGCGGACCTCTTCGGCGGCTTCGGCCAGGCGCTTGCCCATGTCCTTGCCGGCATTCATGAGGGCCAGGTCGCCCAGGCCCTGGATGGCGTCGAGTTCCTTGGCGGCGAGCTGGCGCGAGGCGTGGCGGTAACGCGAGGACACCGGCTTGAAGGCCTTGCGGAAGCCCATGACGCAGATCGGGACCAACGGGATCGCGATCGCGAGGAAGCCACCCGAGGCCGGGTCGATCGTCAGGGCGACGAGAATGACGACGAGGATCGGGGTCGTGAGCGAGGCGATCATGGGGGCGAGGAAAATGCCCTTGTATGCGGCGACGCGCTCGACGCCGTCGGTGGCGGAGTTGACGACTCGGCCTGCGCGCTCGTTGGTGCGCTGCGAGGGCCCCAGGGCGAATACCTGGCGTATCATCGAGTGGCGCAGCGCGGGTTCCATCTGGTTCATCTGTGCCGCGCCCAGGGCACTGACCGCCCACGCGAACACACCGGATCCCAGGGCACCCAGCACGCCGATCCACCAGGTCGACCAGGCACTCTTGCCTGCGATGTCATCGATGCTCCAGCCAATCGCCAGGTAGGCGGCGGCCAGGCAGAGTGCCGCCGCCCACGAGCAGACGACCACGATCGCGCGTTTCATTGTTCTCCTATCAACATGACGCACACGAGTACATAACCAAGGATACCCTTAGTCAGGTTCTGACACCACTGTCACTTTGGACCAATTTCGCATCGCGACCACATAAAGAAGCCACGACCTCGTGCAATCGACGAGGCCGTGGCTCCCTCAAGCGATCATGCTCAGACCAGGCGGTACGTCCAGCCGTAGGGATCCTCGGCGCGACCCCACTGGATGTCGGTGAGGCGCTTGTGGATCTCGCGGGTCTTCTCCCCCACCTCGATCTCCACGTCGAAGTCGTTACCGGCCAGGCGCGTGATCGGGGTGACCACGGCGGCCGTGCCACAGGCGAAGACCTCGGCGACGGCGCCCGAGCGGATGCCGTCCACGACCTCAGACAGGGCGATCTTCTCCTCGCGCACATCCACGCCCTCGTCGCGCAGCATGCGCAGGATCGCGCTGCGCGTGCCGCCCTCGAGGATGACGCCGGTGAGCTCGGGGGTGCGGATCGTTCCGTCGGCCATGACGACGAACATGTTCATGCCGCCCAGCTCCTCGAGATACTTGCCCTCGTACGTGTCCAGGAAGCAGACCTGGGAGAAGCCCTTGGCCTCGGCCTGGATCTGGGGCAGCAGGGAGGCCGCGTAGTTGCCGCCCGCCTTGGCACTACCGGTGCCGCCGGGGCCGGCGCGGTGATACTCGCGCTCCACCCAGATGGCCACGCCCGACAGGCCGCCCTTGAAGTAGGGGGCCCGACGGGGAGCCGATGACGTAGTAGTCGACGACGCCGGCGGGGTGGACGCCCACGAACTCCTCGGAGGCGAACATGAAGGGACGCAGGTACAGCGACGAGCCATCGACGTCGGGAACCCACTTCACGTCGGCGCGCACGTAGTCCACGAGGGAGGCCACGAAGTCCTCGCGGCTCAGCTCGGGCAGGGCCAGGCGACGGGCCGAGTGGTTCAGGCGCGCGGCGTTGTAGCCGGGGCGGAAGGTCCACACGGAGCCATCCTCGCGCTTGTAGGCCTTGATGCCTTCGAAGACGGACTGGCAGTAGTGGAAGACGGAGGCGCCGGGGGTCAGCTCAAGGGGGCCGTAGGGGATGACGCTGCGGTCGTGCCAGCCGCCCTCGCGGGTCCAGCGCATGTGGGCCATGTGGTCCGTGAACTTCTTGCCGAAGGCCAGGGTCGACATGATCTCGTTGTATTCTTCGGGCGTCGCCGGGTGAGGGTTGGGGGTCAGGGGGAAACGACCGGCCAGCTCGTCGGCGCCGGGAAGTACCAGGTCGCCGGCAGCCTCAAGTTCCGTGGGGGTGTGCTGCGTCGATGCCATGAGGTCTCCTGTCGTGGTCTTTCACAAATATGAAGCCAGAATATGCCCGCCGTCCGCATCGTGGCCGATTGATTTCGGCATGTGACCCACTCCCCGGCCCCCTGTGGACGTTCTCACCCCCGCAGAGCGGCTCACTCGTAGTGGGTCCACATACGCAGGACGCGGACGGTGCGCTCTTCCTCGAACACCTCGTAGACGAGCCTGTGCTGAATATTAATTCTGCGCGAGTACATCCCCGCGAGGTCGCCCACGAGGCGCTCGTCGCGTGGAGGCGTCGCGAACGGATCCTCTTTCAGGACCTCGATGAGGCTTTGAGCTTTCGCCTTGAGGCCGCTGGTGGAGAGCTTCTTCGCATCCTTCGCGGCCTGTTTGGAGAAAACGACCCGCCACATCGCTACCACTCAACGTCATCGAGCGCGTCGTCGAGGTCTTCGCGAGCGGCTTCCTTCAGACTGTCCGCCATTCCGGGAATTCCCTGCAGGTAGAGGGTTTCCTGAATGGCGGACCAGTCGGCCTCGCCGATGAGGACAGCGTTTCCACGACGTCCGGTGATCGTGATCGGGGTCGACTCCTCATTCACGGTGTCGATGAGCCGATACAGGTTCGAGCGGGCGGCAGTAGCACTCACAGCAGTCATGATTGTCCCTTTCCACCACCATCATAACGTACGCTTTCACGTACGCAAATGGTCTGTGCGCACGATTTTTGCCGAAAGGATACGATCAACGCATGACGACTCTGCCTGACTCTCTGACCTCCGCCCTGCCCTCCCGCGAGCGCCGCTCCCCCGGCCTGGAGCTGGAGGACGGGCGCTGGATGGTGGCCGCGAAGTCAGGCCTGTACGTGTTCGGTGCCGAGGCCTCGTCCGAGGGATGGAGAGCCCTACGCCCGAGGTGTTCCCCTGGTACGACGTGGCGCGGGCGCGCTGGGAGGCCGAGGGTTCGCTGTTTGCCCTGGAGTGGGTGGATCCGGCCCGCCCGGCCCTGGCGGGGCGTGGGAAGGGCGACCCGGAGGACTTCATGCGTCATACGAGCGAGTTCGTGAACCGCTCGATCGTCCTGCACTCTCAGGTGGAGGTGAGCAACGGGACGACGGTGACGGCGTGGGTGCGCCGCGGCGAGGATGGCCTCTTCTCGGTGCTGACGGCCGACGGGCCGCTGGATGCCGACGGGCAGCGCGAGGCGGACGCCCTGGAGGCCCGCGTGCGCGACGCGGTTGGTCTCGACTGATCAACGAGGCCGGGGCTCCCATCGGGGGACGCTCCCCTCGCCCGCGCATCCTCAGACGACAACGGGACCCATCCTCACCGGATGGGTCCCGCTCTGTCTCCAGGAAGATACCCGAAATCAGTGGATGACGTCGACGCGCTCGAAGGCGTCGAGGGAGAAGCCCTGCTCGAGGATCGCGCGGCTCCACTCACGGGCGCTGAACAGCGAGTGGTCGCGGTAGTTCCCGCACGAGTAGGCGTCGGTGCCGGGCACGTCCTCCCAGGTGACTTCCTCGGCGATCGCGTGCAGGGAGGAGGCCAGAGCCTCGGTCACCTCACGCACCGAGGGGGTGCCCCACATGATGAGGTGAAAGCCCGTGCGGCAGCCGAACGGCGAGCAGTCGATGACGCCGTCAATGCGGTCGCGCAGCAGGGAGGCCAGCAGGTGCTCGATCGTGTGCAGGCCCGAGGTCGGGATCTCCCCGGCGTTGGGCTGGAGGAGGCGCACGTCGAAGTTTCGAAATCTGGTCGCCCTTCGGGCCCGGCCTCCACGTTGATGAGGGCGCACGTAGGGCGCCTTCACTGCGGTGTGGTCCAGGGTAAAGCTCTCAACTTCAGCCATCGATTAGTCCCTTTCGGTGTAGTTTTGCCGGCGTTGCTCCAGGCGCATGAGCTCCCGGAACATGTCGGAGTAGGTGGGGTCATCCTCGCTCAAGCGCGACAGGGCCGCGCGGGCCTCGCCGAGCTTGCGGGTCAGGTCCATGCGCACCATCGCGGCGACCACGCCGCGGCAGTACGAGCGCACGTCGGCCTCACCCGCGACGGGCAGTGGCGCGACGGCCAGCTGGGTGACGGCGGGGCCCGATGAACTCGCCGGCGGTCTCGAGGACCACCTGGACGAAGTGGCGCGATGCAGCGAGGGTGGCGTTTTCGCCCGGGCCGAAGTGGGCCTCGGCCTGGCGCATCATCTGCGTGAAGGCGTCGAGCCCGCCGACCGCGCGGATCGCGTCGTGGACGGCGCGATGCGTGGGCACGGTGAAGGACTGCCCGTCGAGCTCCTCGAAGCCCGACCCCACCGCGTACAGCGGGTGCTGGAGGACGGCCTCGAGAGCCTGGCGCTCAATCCGGCTCACCGGATCCTCGGGGCCGCGGCGCTCGGGCGCGGGAACGGGGCGACCCGCGCCCGCCATCTCAATCTCACCCGGGCGCGCCTCGTGCGAGATGACCTCGACGCGACCGGCCGCGCGGACCGCCTGCTCGACCGTGGGAATATCCATGCCGAGCCACCCGGCCAGCTGGCGCGTGTACTCGGCGCGCAGGGCGCGGTCCTTGATGTGCGCGACGATGCCGGACGAGGCACGCAGGCCCTGCACGCGCCCCTCGGCGCTGCGCAGATCCATCTGCGAGAGGACGGAGCGGATCGCGAATTCAAAGAGCGGGATGCGTGAGTTCACCAGGTCAACGATCGCCTGATCGCCCTGGGACAGGCGCAGATCGCAGGGGTCCTGGCCGCCCGGCGCCACCGCCACGAAGGTCTGGGCCGCGAAGTTCTGGTCCTCGCCGTAGGCGCGCAGCGCGGCCTTTTTCCCGGCACTGTCGCCGTCGAAGGTGAAGATGACCTCCGAGCCGTGCGCGCGCCCCGTGGACAGGAGCACGCCGGCGGCCGGATCCGCGTGGTCGCCGAGCAGACGGCGAATGATCTTGACGTGTTCGGAGCCGAAGGCGGTACCACACGTGGCCACGGCGTTCGTCACGCCCGCGACGTGCGCGGCCATGACGTCCGTGTAGCCCTCGACGATGACGACCTTGTGCTCGGTGGCGATCGTCTTCTTCGCCAGGTCCAGGCCGTACAGGAGCTGCGACTTCTTGTAGATCGGCGTCTCGGGAGTGTTGAGGTACTTGGGCGATTCCTTGTCGCTGTCGTCCAGGCGACGCGCACCGAAACCGACCGTCGCGCCCGTGATGTCGCGGATCGGCCACACGAGGCGCCCGCGGAAACGGTCGTACACGCCGCGATTGCCCTGCGAACCCAGGCCCGAAATCTGGATCTCCTGGTCCGTGAAGCCCTTCGAGCGCAGGTGACGCGTCAGGGAATCCCACGAGGCCGGGGCGTAGCCAACCCCGAAATGCGCGCACATCGCCTGGGTGAAGCCGCGCTCGGCGAGGAACGTGCGCCCCTTGTGCGCCTCGGGGGAAGCCAGCTGCTGCTGGTAGAACTCTTCGGCGACGCGGTGGGCGTCCAGGAGGCGCTGGCGCTTGCCCGGCTCCTCGGTGCGCACGCGCGCCCCGCCCTCCTCGTAGTGAAGGGTGATCCCGGCCTTCGCCGCCAGCATCTCGACCGCCTCGGTGAAGGGCAGGTGGTCGATCTTTTGCACGAAGGAAATGACGTCGCCGCTCTCACCGCATCCGAAGCAGTGGAACATGCCCAGGTGGGGGCGCACGTTGAAGGAGGGGGTGCGTTCGTCGTGGAAGGGGCACAGGCCCTTCAGGGAGCCGATACCCGCGGGTCGCAGCGCTACGTGTTCGCCGATGATCTCGTCGATCTTCACTGCGTTACGTACCGCTTCGATGTCGTCCTTACGAATCAGACCCGCCATGTCCCTCAGTCTACCGATGCCCGCCCACGTCTGCGTCCGATCATGCTCACAGCTGCGAGGACAGCATGCCGCACCAGCGGGCGTGCCACGCGGAGGCCGACACGTCGGTGAGCGAGGCGACCTGGTCGATGACCGCGCGCAGGCGTACGCCGTCGTCGGAGGCAGCCCGCCACTGCGCGGCGAACACCGGCTCCAGGGCGCCCGCCCCGGCCTCGTAGAGGGCGTCGACGAGGTCGGCCAGGAGCGTGCGCTGCTGGTAGTAGACCGGCTCGGTCTCGCGCGGACTCATGACGTAGTGGACGGCCATGCCCTTGAGGATCTGGATCTCGGCGCGAACCTCGCGCGGCACGACGAGGTCCGCGCGGTAGCGGCCCAGCGGCTCGTGCCCGAAGGTCTCGCGCGTGGCGGCCACGGTCGCCGAACAGAAGCGGCCGATCAGCTCGCTCGTCGCGTCCTTCAGGTGCGCAAGGGAGGCGTAGGAACCGTCGAAAGAGCGCAGCCACACGGGCATCGAGACGATACGCTCGAGGGCCTCCTCCAGGTCCGAGCGCGCCACCGAGGGCCCGTACCAGTCCAGGGTCGAGGCCACGACCGCCGAGCAGTGCGCATCATCGAAGAGGTCCGCAGGGTCCAGCTTGCGGGTCGCGACCGCATCCTCCACGTCGTGCACCGAGTAGGCGATGTCGTCCGAGAGGTCCATGATCTGGGCCTCCAGGCACCGCCGCCCGGCCGGCGCACCCTGGCGCATCCACGCGAACACGGGCGCGTCGTCGGGGTACACGGAGTACTTGCGCGTCGACTTGGCCAGGTCAGGGCCGCCGGCCTTGACCCACGGGTACTTGCAGATCGCGTCCAGGGTCGCCCGCGTCAGGTTCAGGCCCAGCGGGCACGCCTCCCGCGCCGATGACCTTGGGTTCCAGGCGCGTGACGACGCGCAGGGTCTGGGCGTTGCCCTCGAACCCGCCGATCGAGGCGGCTGCCGCATCCAGGGCGCGCTCGCCGTTATGCCCGAAAGGCGGATGCCCGAGGTCGTGGGACAGACACGCCGCATCCACGACGTCCGGGTCGGCCCCCAGTTCCTTGCCGAGCTCGCGGCCCACCTGCGCAACCTCAAGGGAGTGCGTGAGGCGGGTGCGCACGAAGTCGTCCGAAATCGGGCCCAGCACCTGCGTCTTTTCGCCGAGGCGACGCAGCGCGGAGGAGTGGAGGATGCGCGCGCGGTCGCGCTCAAACTCGGTGCGTTCGGAGGACTTGTGGTCTTCGGGCACCCAGCGCTCGGAATCTGCGGACGCGTACGGGCGCGCCGCGTCGCCACCATCAACACCGGGGATCGCCAAGGAAAACTCGTTCACGGGGTCATTTTACTAGGGAAACGCCTGCGCAGAACGGGCCCAGGCCTCGTTACTGTCAAAGCACCATAAATTGCCGACAAAATACTGTGAGATACCCCGTCGGATCTTTCAGCATGTGTTCAAACATGCTAATTGTCAAGTGTCGCATTCAGCGTCGAATCCACATCCACGGAAGGAGTCCCGCGTGTCCAACACGGCACAGGAAATCCTCGATGCGGTCGGTGGCCCCGGCAACATCACCCACTTCACCCACTGCGCGACGCGTCTGCGCTTCGAACTCAACGACGCGTCGATCGTCGACAAGGACCGAGTCGAGGCCATTGACGGCGTCCTCGGTGCCGTTCCCCAGTCGGGTGATCGCTACCAGATCGTTATCGGCGGTGCCGTGCAGTCTGTCTTCAACGAGATCAACAACCTACCGTCGATGAAGTCGGGCGCCGCAGTCACGAACGACGACGTCAAGGCCGCCGCCCGCGCGAAGGCGCGCGGCAAGAACGCCCTCGTCGACGCCTTCTTCGAGTACCTCTCGGACTCGTTCCGCCCGCTGCTGCCCGTCCTCCTCGGCGCCTCGCTGATCCTGGCGTTCCTGGCGGTCCTCGACGCCCTGCACGTGGTCGACACGCGCGCCGACGTCATCCCCGCGTGGCTGGGCTACGTGAACTCCATGTGGCGCGCGGTCTTCTACTTCCTGCCCGCGATGGTCGCCTACAACGCGTCCAAGAAGCTGGACATCGACCCCTGGGTCGGCACCGCCGTCATCCTGTCGCTGCTCACCCCCAACTTCCTGGGCCTGAGCAACGCCTCCTCCTTCGCCGAGACAACCTGTACGACCACCGCACTCGGCTCCGAGCAGTGCGTCACCCAGATCGGCAGCCTGCCCCTGCAGCTGTCCGACTACGGCGGCCAGGTCTTCGTGCCGCTGCTGATGGTGCCGATCCTCGCCCTGCTGTACAAGGGCCTGAAGAAGGTCATCCCCGCGAACGTCCAGATGGTGTTCGTCCCCTTCATCTCCTTCATCATCATCATGCCGCTCACCGCCTTCCTGATCGGCCCCCTGTCGATCTGGATCGGCAACGGCCTGGGTGGCGGCCTGGCCTGGCTCAACGGCCACGCGCCCATCCTCTTCGCGATCATCATCCCGATCATCTATCCCTTCCTGGTGCCGCTGGGTCTGCACTGGCCGCTCAACGCCCTGCAGCTGGCGAACATCGCCTCGACCGGTTCGGACTTCATCCAGGGCCCCATGGGCGCGTGGAACTTCGCCTGCTTTGGCGCGACCGCCGGCGTCCTCTTCCTGTCGATCCGCGACCGCGACACCGACATGCGTCAGACCGCCTCCGGTGCCCTGGCGGCCGGCCTCTTCGGCGGCATTTCGGAGCCGTCCCTGTACGGTATCCACCTGCGTTTCAAGCGCATCTACCCCCTCATGCTCACCGGCTGTGTCGTCGGCGGTCTGGTCATCGGTATCGGTGGCGGCGCCACCACGAACACCTTCGTGTTCACGTCGCTGCTGACGATCCCCGTCTTCACCCCCATGGCCGTCTACGGCCTGGGCGTCGCCGCCGCGTTCTTCACCGCGTTCCTGATGGTCGTGCTGTTCGACTACCGCACGAAGGAGCAGAAGGCTGAGGCACGCGCGAAGAAGGCTGCTCTCAAGGCCGGCGTGTCCGCCGCTCCCGCCGCCGCTGCCGCCCCTGCCGCCGCTCCTGCCGCCGAGGCCGCTCCGGCTCGCGGCTGCTCCCGAGTTCAGCGACGAGGCGAAAGGCTGACCTGACGCTCACCTCCCCCATGGCGGGCACGACGGTTGCGCTGTCGGACGTTGCCGACGAGGCTTTCGCCGCCGGGCGCTCTCGGCCCCGGCATCGCCGTCTCCCCGGCCGCTGGCGCCGTGGTTGTTGCCCCGTGTGACGGCAAGGTGTCGGTCGCTTTCCCGACGGGCCACGCCTACGGCATCAAGTCCGCGTCCGGCATCCAGGTGCTCATCCACATCGGCATGGACACGGTCAAGCTGGAGGGTAAGGGCTTCACGCCTCGCGTCGCCAAGGGCGACGTCGTCAAGCGCGGCGACGTCCTGGCTGAGGTTGACTGGGATGTCATCCGCGAGGCCGGCTACGACACGATCACCCCGATGGTCGTGACGAACAAGAAGAAGTTCGGCGAGATCACCCCGGCCGCCCCCGGCCCGGTGGGTATCACTGACACGGTCGTAACCGTGTCCCCCAAGGAGGCGTGAGCTCTTCGAGCACGCTGACATAGCTGTGGGTGCGGGCCGCTTGGCCCGCACCCACCCGTGTTGCGAACCTGCGTACCACCGACGCACGCGGTAACCGCACACAGCGCGAGGGGCGCTGGATAACACTCCAGCGCCCCTCAGTCATTACCACGTGGACACAGACCCGCGAAGAAAGCTCTAGGCCTCGGCTCCCTCGGTAATGTCCAAGACGGTTCGCACCTGCTCGACGGTGAACTGGCCGGGGGCACTGCCCTCCCATCCGGGCAGGGTCGCGAAGGTGGCCGCGGACCCGAGGGCGGATCCGACCAGGCGCGTGGGCGCGCCGTGCTCCCCCATGGAGATGCCGATGACGGGACGGTCGTAGGCCTCGCGCGCCCACGCCTGAGCAGCCAGGACGCGTGCCGCGTCCGTGGCGCTGCTCGCCATGCACGCGAACTTCAGGACGTCGGCGCCCGCGTAGTTCATGGCCGCGAGGACCTCGGCGAGCTGCTCGTCGCCGGGCGTTGCCTCAAAATCGTGGAAGGAGGCGACGACGATCGCGCCGGCCTCGTGCACCTCCTCGATGAGCGCGGAGGATCCGTCGCGCGAGATCTCGACGTCGACGCCGCCCGCGAAGGACGCAAGCGGCCGCACGAGGGTGCAGTATTCCTCGTCGTCCAGGTAGGCCTTGCCGCCCTCGACCGACGTGCGGATGGTGGCCAGAACCGGCAGCGGCGACGAATCCGCGACGTAGCGGGCCATGCGTACCAGGTCCTCCTCCACGTCCGAGGCGGCCACGAAATGCGACCCCACGAGGGAGGATAGGAAAGTGTCGGCCCTCCACTCGACGATGTCCGCGCGGCACGAGGCCAGCGCCTCGACCTGCCCGCTCAGGGCTGCCGCGTCCCCGCTGACGGGGACGATGACCTGGGTGCGTCCCCCGAGGGTCGCCTTCTTGGCAGCTTTCCCGATGGTGACGAGTCCGGGCGCAGGGTCGGGGTCGGGCGCAGATGGGTGAGGCATGATTCCTTCGCTTAGTATCCTATTTCTGCCAGGTGCAGGCGATCTCGTTCGCTCTGCGTGAGGTAGGGGTGGTCCAGCCAGCCGTCGGGCAGGTGGGGTGTCTTTTCACCGCCGGCTCGGCCGCGCGGTCCGCGTGCGGCGGGCGGGAACGCCTGGTCGAGGTCGAGGTCTGCAAGGCGTTCGTGGAGCTCCTGCAGCGTAGAGACCATGGACAGCGCGTGACGCTGGGCGCCTCCGACGGCAAAGCCGCGCAGGTACCAGCCGATGTGCTTGCGCATCTCGCGCAGTGCGCGCCCCTCGTCGCCCTGTTCGACGACGCACCAGGCGGCGTGACGCTCGATGACGGAGACGACCTCGGCGAGGCTGGGGCCGGGCGGGATGGTCCCGCCGTGATAGGCGGCGACGATATCGCGGAAGATCCACGGGCGTCCCTGGGCGCCGCGCCCGACGCTGATGCCGTCGCAGCCGGTGCGTTCCAGCATGGCCAGGGCGTCGGCGGCCTCGAAGACGTCGCCGTTGCCGAAGACCGGAATGTCCAGCAGCTCTTTGAGGCGCGCGATCTCGTCCCAGTGGGCGCATCCCGCGTAGTGCTGGTTCTGGGTGCGCGCGTGCAGGGTGAGCGCTGCGACGCCCAGCTTCTGCGCAGCCAGGGGCGGCGTCGGTCGCGGTCTCGTGCTCGGAGTCGATGCCGATGCGGATCTTCACGGTCACGGGGATCTCGCGCCCGCGCGCTCCCCGGCCTCGTTACTGGCGCGCACGACGGCGCCCACGAGGTCCGTGAACAGGTCCCGCTTCCAGGGGCAGGGCCGCTCCCCGCCCTTCTTCGTCACTTTGGGGACGGGGCACCCGAGTTCAGGTCGATGTGGTCGGTGAGGTCGCGCTCGATGAGCATGGTCGTCGCGCGCGCCATGACGGCCGGGTCAACGCCGTACAGCTGCAGGGGAGCGTACGCGCTCGGCGGGGTCGGGGCGCACCATCTCCAGGGTGCGTTCGTTTTTCCTCGACGAGCGCGCGGCTGGTCACCATCTCGGTGACGTACAGGCCGGCAGGGCGCGTCCACGTGCGGGATGGCGACGTGGCGCGGCTCGGCGAGGGTCTCACCCGCAGTCGTCTCGCCCGGGGTGCTCGAGGGACGAGGCCGTGGCCTCCGCCCGGATTCGGCTGCCCAGGAGGGATGCCGGTGGGGTCGCAGGTGGTCGGGCAGGCCCGACTCGCCCATGATGCGGCACAGGCGGCGGAAGGGCACGTCGGTGACCCCGGCCATGGGGGCCAGGACGACGGGTGTCCACAGGCGCAGCGGCCCCACGCGAAGCAGGGGCCGCTGCGGACGAGGAGGCTAGCGACAAGTCAGCAGCCCAGGCGTTCGATCAGGTACGACTTGACCTTGTCGAGCGGGATGCGCACCCTGCTCCATCGTGTCACGCTCACGGATGGTGACGGCGTGGTCCTCGATCGAGTCGAAGTCGTAGGTGATGCAGAAGGGCGTGCCGATCTCGTCCTGGCGACGGTAGCGCCGTCCCACGGCGCCGGCGTCGTCGTAGTCGACGTTCCAGATGCCGCGCAGCTCGTCGGCCAGCTCCTGGGCGGGGCCGGTCAGTTCAGGGCTTGCGGGACAGGGGCAGGGACGGCGGCCTTGACGGGGGCCAGGCGCGGGTCCAGCTTGAGCACGACGCGCTTGTCGACGCCGCCCTTGGCGTTGGGGGCCTCGTCCTCGTGGTAGAGCCTCGATGAGGAAGGCCATGAGGGAACGGGTCAGGCCCGCAGAGGGCTCGATGACGTAGGGGGTCCAGCGTTCCTTGGTGTTCGGGTCGAAGTAGTCGAGCTTCGCGCCGGAGGCCTCGGAGTGGACGGTCAGGTCGTAGTCGGTGCGGTTGGCGATGCCTTCGAGCTCGCCCCTCGCTGCCCTGGAAGCCGAAGCGGTATTCCAGGTCGACGGTGCGCTTGGAGTAGTGCGAGAGCTTCTCCTGCGGGTGCTCGTACTCGCGCAGGTTCTCCGGGTCGATGCCGAGGTCCACGTACCAGGCCTTGCGGTAGTCGATCCAGTACTGGTGCCATTCCTCATCTGTGCCGGGCTCGCAGAAGAACTCGAGTTCCATCTGCTCGAACTCGCGGGTACGGAAGATGAAGTTGCCGGGCGTGATCTCGTTGCGGAAGGACTTGCCGATCTGGCCGATGCCGAACGGCGGCTTCTTGCGCGCGGCGTTCATGACGTTCGCGTAGTTAATGAAGATGCCCTGGGCGGTCTCGGGGCGCAGGTAGTGCAGGCCGGCCTCGTCGTCGACGGGGCCCAGGTAGGTCTTGAGCAGGCCGGAGAAGGCGCGGGGCTCGGTCCACTGGCCGCGCACGCCACAGTTCGGGCAGGCGATGTCGGCGTTGCTCAGGGAGGATTCTTCGACGCTCTTCTTTTCGGCGAGCTCTTCGATGAGCTGATCCTGGCGGGCGCGCTTGTGGCAGTTGAGACACTCGATGAGCGGGTCGGTGAAGGCCTTGACGTGGCCGGAGGCGACCCACACTTCGCGCGGGAGGATGACGGAGGAGTCCAGGCCGACGACGTCGGCGCGGCGGCGGACCATGGCGTTCCACCAGGCGCGCTTGATGTTTTCCTTCAGTTCCACGCCGAGCGGGCCGTGGTCCCACGCAGGGCAGGGTGCCACCGTAGATGTCACCGCAGGGAAGACGAAGCCGCGGCGCTTGGCCAGGGCTGATCACGTTGTCGAGGCGGGAGGGTCCCTAGCCACTTGTCACTCCCTTGAGTATCTGGGGCACGACTGGCTGTCGTGTCGCCATCGATACTAGCCGATAACTCACTGTCTCGGGCGGCTCCGACCCCTTCCGCGCCCATGGATCCCGCCACAGGTGCGCGCCGGGGGTTCTGGCTGGGCCCTGCGGCGCTCTTCGCCAATGCGTTCGCGGATGAGGTTGCTGCAGATCCGGATAGGTTATTAACCTATCCAGATGTCAATAACCTATCCACATCGTCGTAACCTATCCGCATGCGCGCGAGCTGGCCCCGCCACGCCGTCCGATCATCCATGAAACAGCCCCGGCCTCGTCGCTCCTACGGGAGGGGACGAGGCCGGGGCCGGGTGACGGGTCAGGCGCCCAGGGCCCGACTGGCGTTCAGCCGACGCGCCGGATGTGCCGAGCGGCGGTCAACGACCAGCCAGCAGCCACGACCATCAGGGAGATAAGGCCCAGCAGGTAAGCGGCCGTGGGCATCGGGGGCAGGTAGCCAGACTTGTGGATGAGGGTGAGGACCAGCCACATGACCGGCACACCAATGCCACAGATACCAGCGGAATCGCACCCATGAGGGCAAAGACTCGCTTCCAGGTCCCCCCGACACAGCGGGAAAGTCCACCAATGAAGCGCCCGGCTCCGTCGCACGCCACCCATGCGAGAAGAACGAAAATCCACGAATCAACACCGAGAGGCAAGGACTGTCGTCCCATAACGAAGACAGGGGATGGATGGCGATAGAAGCCACCAGATGAAGTCCCCAGGCCAATGATGACAATGGAGTGAACATAACTCGCCATAGTGAGCGCGGTGCGTGATCCACCGCTGAGAGCAGAGGCTCGCAAGTCGACGGTGACGCAGAGAATACCCCAGATAAAGGAAAAGTACCGTGACGAAAGCGGGTTTGTGGCGGCATTTTTCAATATTCTTAGTGACATCGGAGCCTGATAGGGTAGACGATGCCGTTGATCATGAAGTTGAGCAGGAACTGGAAGCCCACAATCAGAGGTAGAGCACCACAGTGAATCTCGAGACCGACGAGGCCAATGCGCAGGGGCGAGGGGCGGATTTGATGAGGTCAGGGGGTTGCAATGCTCATTGGTCGTTCTCTGGATGAGGGTAGGCGAAGGCGTCCTGGAAGGAACAGGGTGAAGAGGTCAGGGGTGGGATGCAATCTCATGGTCAGTGACACCACAGCCACGTAGGTCCACAATGACCTCTCGTGCGGACCCAGCGCGCGAAGTGACGACAGCGATATCGGAACGATCGACCAGGAAGCGTTCCACGTCGGCGGCGTTACCGGTAATCGCACGGATGCGCGAAGTGAACTCGTCAACGCTCTCATGGGCAAGCAAACGCCCACTTTTTGAGGGCGACAACATCCTCGGCAACATTTTCAAGCTCGGAGACCATGTGCGAGGACACAGGAAGCGCGCCGCGGGCGACGTCCCTCCATACCGTCGGAGGCCAGGGTGAGCAGTTCCTCGTAGAACGCGTATCGGGTGGGGAACGTCCATGGGGAGCTTGAATCTCATCGAGGACGGTAATGGGCGCACCCGATGCCAGCGCCACAGCGCCGGCCAGGATGGCAGCCTGCCCCGATGACATCTTGCTCAGCGTCTTGCGCCCGCTTCAGTTGGAAGGAGAAACGCTGAACGTAGCGGTCGAATAGTGTCTGATCCCAGGTCGTGCGCAGCGCGGCATAGGGCGACCATGGCCGAAGCCGAGGATTATCAAAGTCCCTGTCGGAGAGACCACGATTGAGTAACCGAGTGGGTCGTTAGAGGCTCACCTCCGTTCCACATAGGGACACATTTTCCCTGACGACGGCGGAAGCAGGCCGCCAAGGATCTGCATGCGAGGGTCGTCTTGCCCGAACCGTTGGGGCCGACGAGGGCTGTGACGGTGGCATCCTCGAGGTGAGGGACGTCGCGCAGCTCGCCTCATTCTCTCCCGGATAGGTGTGGGCTGATGGAGTCGAGGGTGATCATGAGTCTTCCTTGGCGTTTGTGTCAGCGCCGTAGGCTGGACGTGGTCGATGATGGCGTCGATGTCGGGGCCCAGGGCCAGGCCCGCTTCGACGGCGGGGTTCAGGGTCTCCTCCACGTAGGTGGCGAGCCCGTCAGCCACGAGCGCGTGCTGTGCGCCTTCGGCGACGAACATGCCGATGCCGCGCCGCTTTTCGACGAGCCCCTCGTCGACAAGGGATGACGAAGGCCTTGCCAGACGGTGGCCGGGTTGATGCGGTAGGTCGCGAGTATTCCGTGGTGGAGGTGAGCTGGTCCCCGGCACGCAGGGCGCCGCGCAGGATCTGCGCGCGGATGTCGTCGGCGATCTGCACGTAGATCAGGGATCCCAGAGACGAACGTGGGTGCCATGCGAAACTCTCCTTCAGGTTCTATGGTTCATTACATGACTAATGAACCATAGAACCAACTCAAAGCGATCTCACCACTTTGACCCCTCAAGCCCTGACTCCCCGCGCCAAAGTCGCACGTAATTCCCTGACAAATTTCAATTCCTCAAACGACATCGTTGATATCCCGCCGTTTTTCAACGCAGTTGAACTCTTAACCATCGATTACGTGCGAAATGCAGGGGCGCACCCAGAGTACGGTGCCGCACTCAGCACCCCGCCACCCGTACGCACAACAGCCCAGCCTCGTCCCACGGGGATAGGGACGAGGCCGGGCTAGGCAGGAGGCGTGGGCGCTTACTCCTTGACGCCGCCGGCGGTCAGGCCGGAGACGATGTGCTTCTGCAGGTACTGGAACAGCAGGATCACCGGGATGGCCGCGATGACGGAGCCGGCCGCGAAGATGCTCCACGGGGCGGTGCGCTCATCGGCTGCCCACATGTACATGCCGACGGCCAGGGTGAACTGGCTCTGATCCTGCAAGACGACCTTCGCGATCACGAAGTCGCCGAGCGAGGAGATGAAGCTCAGCAGGCCCGACGACCGCCAGGACGGGGCGGACCAGCGGCATGATGATCGTCCAGAAAGGTCTGGGCGTGCGTCGCGCCGTCGATCATGGCCGCCTCGTCCAGCGAACGCGGGATCGAGTTGAAGAAGCCGTAGAGCAGGGAAGGTGTTCGAGCCGAGCGCTCCACCGAGGTAGACGCAGATCAGGCCGAGCTTGGAGTTCAGGCCGAGGACCGGGAAGATGTCCTGGATGTCCCAGGGCAGCAGGTACAGGGCCACGAAGGCCAGCATCTGCGGGAACATCTGCACCAGCAGCAGGCCGGTCAGGGGTCGCGCGGCGTCCTTGAAAGCGGAAGCGGCTGAACGCGTAGGCGGCAGCCGCGCCCATAGAGACGGTGCCACAGCGGTCGTGGTCGACACGATGAGGGAGTTCAGGACCCACGACCAGTAGGCGGCGTACTTGCCGGAGCCCAGCGCCGTGAAGTTCTCGAGCGACACGGTCGGAGAAGAGCTTGTTCGAGCCGGTGAGCGTCGCGCCGGGGTTCAGGGACACCGACAGGACGTAGAGCAGCGGGATGAGGCGGTAGATGATCATCACGATGGCGACGATGTGGCGCCAACCGACCTCTTTTCCACCAACGCGCACCCTTCAGGGTGGACTCACGATTCTTCTTCACAGTTGCAGCGCTCATCACAGCTCCTCAAGGGTCTTCGTCTGGCGGAAACCGAGCCACGCGATCACGCCCACGACGATGAAGATGACGATGGACATGGCCGAGGCCAGGCCGTAGTTCGGGGAACCCGACTCGATCGCGATCTTGTAGACCATCGAGATCAGGATGTCAGTCTGGCCGACATCCATGCCCGGGTAGTTCGGGCCGCCGCCGGTCAGCATGTAGATGAGCGAGAAGTTGTTGAAGTTGAGACGCGAAGGGACGCGATCAACAGCGGAACGGTCGACTGCAGCACGAGCGGCAGCGATGGACCACACGGTGCGCAGGCCGAGGCGCCGTCGATCTTCGCGGCCTCTTCGACGTCACCGGCAGGGGACTGCAGGGCACCAGGCAGACGAGGAACATGTAGGGAAAGCCCAGCCACAGGTTCACGCCCAGGATCGAGAACTTTCGCCAGCGATCCGTCCGTCAGCCACGGGATATTTCAGCGCCGCCGAGCAGCACCTGGTTGATCAAGCCGAAGTCCTTGTTGAGCATGCCCTTCCACACCAGGGTGGCCAGGAAGGCCGGGAAGGCGTAGGGAAGGATCATGAGGGACTGGTAGATCTTACGACCCTTGATGCGCTTGTCTGCGAACACGAGGGCCCAGGATCAGGCCGAGCGCGAAGGTCGACAGGACGGACGACTGCGGCGAGACGAAGGACCACAGCAGGGCCTTCAGGAACAGACCAGCCAGGTCGCCGCGGGCGGACATGTTCATGTGAGTTGTCGAAGCCGACGAGACGCGCCAGCCCGGGTCGACCTGATTTGCCGTCCGCGTCAGCAGAGGCGCCGATCTTGTTGTTGGCCGTGTAGACGACGCCGGTCGTCGTGTCGGTCAAGGGTGTCAGCAGCCTCGTCGTAGTTATGACGCGACTTGGCGGGTAGGGCGGTCGATCCGTCGTCGCTGCGGTAGCTTCCGTCGTTTGCAGTTGTCAGAGAGCCGGAACCTTGATGGCGGAGACCTTCTGCTGCATCTCGAGGCTTGAGGATCTCGGCGAGCGTCAGGGACCTTGTAACCGTCAACCGCGCTGACCATGCCGGCCGCGTAGGTGCCGGACACCTCGTGCAGCGAGGGTCTCAGAATCGACCCACGCGGATCTTGCGCCCGTCGCGGTATCGACCACCAGGGCGAGGCCAGTGCTGTCCTCAACGACGGCGGCGGGCGGGCTCAACGCGCCCTCGGCGCGCTGCTCGGAACACCTGCAGGATCGACGCGATGGCGTCGTCCTTGCTGGAGTTATGGCCTGGCCGTAGTTCGTGAAGGACACGTGGCCCGTGTACCCCATGACGAAGACCTGGTAGATGAGCAGGAAGACCATGCCGGGGAACGGGTGCTTCGCGGGGATCATCCGCTGGAGAAGTACGCAGTTGACCGCGATGAGCAGGACGGCAGGACGGCGAGAACCGCCACGACTTCACCAGGTAAGCGGTGAACATGCCGTAGATCCCAGGGCGTCGATCAGCATCATCAGGACAAGTTTGACGAAGAAAGCCGGGCCTGGTCACTTCGCTGGCGTGCGAGGCTGTGCGCCCTCTTTTTCTTTTCTGCAGCCTTCGCTGGCTCCAGACATCGTGTCCTCCACACGTGCGCAGTTTGCGCGTCGTGCGACGATACCCGCCTGGTCGGCGGGTCTGAGAGCTTTACCGGGGTGCGAAGTGCGCCGCACTGCGGCGCGAGGCGTGTGTGGCCTCGCACCCGCCCGCCGCGTGGGACGCGGGCGGGTGCGAGCTGAGGTGCTCGCCTCAGGCGGAGCAGGGTGCCAGATCGTCATAGCGCCCGGCGAGTTCGATCACTTGGAGGCGATCGCGTTGTTGATGTTGGTGACCATGGTCGCCCAGCCTTCAGCCGGGGTCTCGGTGCCGCTCACGATGTTGGCCTCGGTCTGGCCCCGAAGTTCCACACGGAACCCATCGCGGGGATCGCGGGGCGAGCGCCGGACTCGCGCAACCTTCGCGAAGTCCTTGATGTCCTGGGTCGTCCCGACTTGGCGGCAGACCGCAGGCATCGCGGGCGCGACCACCGAGCCTCTGCATCTCTTCCTGAGCCTCGGGGTGGCCAGGTGGTTGAAGAACTGCAGCAGCACCAGGGTTGGCCGACTTAGCGCTCTGGTAGAACATCTGGACGCCGACGAAGGGGCTGAGCAGCCTGGGAACCGGCGGAGGATCAGCGGGACGGAGACGTCCATGCCGGCCTCGCGGAAGGCTGTGACGTTCAGGGGCCGGTCACCGTGTAGGGCGGCCTTGCCATCGAGGAAGGCCTGCTTGGCGATGTCGCCCGTGATGGACGTGGAGAACACGCTCGCGTCGCCCTGCAGCCTTCAGCCGGGTGCGAAGTCGGTGCCGCCAGGCGCCATGGCCAGCTCGGAGGTGTACTCGCCGTCAGCGTTGGTCTTGAAGACGGGGGCACCGAAGGAGGTCTGGAAGCCGTAGAAGTGGTACGGGTCGCCCTTGTCGCCCATCTGGATGATGAAGGGGTATTCGACGCCGGTGGTCTTGCCGGAGGCGATCATGTCATCGATGGTGTTGAGGGTGTCCTTGGTGAGGGCATTGTTGCGCACCAGGGCGACAGACTCAACGGCGTAGGGACGCCGTAGAGTCTGGCCGTTGTAGGTGACGGCATGACGGCGACGTCGGCGAGTTGGACTTGGCCTCGCCAGGTCCACGGGGGCGACGACGCCGTTAGCGGCGACAGCGCGCCGAGCTTGTCGTGGGCCATGACGATCAGGTCGGGGCCGTTGCCGGTGGGAACCTGGGTGGTGAACTCCGTGTCCATGTCGGATTCTGACTTCTGCACGACGTTAACCTTCACGCCGGTGCTGGTGGTGAAGTCCTCGGCGAAGCTCCTCAACCTGGGAAAGCGGGTGTCGTCCGCCCAGATCGTCAGCGTTGCCACAGCATCGCGCGCTGTTGTCAGAGGACGAGGAAGAGTTCGTCGTGCCGTTGTTTGCGAGGCGGCCAGGGGCGGTAACCGCCGCGAGACGCCGAGCGCTGCGATGCCACGTCGCATTTTACTCCTGTGTTGGTCAGGCGGGTCGCCTCCATCAGCGACCTGCTACATGGGTCACTGTAATACCCTCCATTTTGTTTCTGCATAATTTTCGCAATTGTGCAAGCTGTTACATTGATGAAACAGCCGCACTCGGACGCAAAGAGCGTTGCGCCGATGACCAAAAATCGCACAAGCATGGCCGACATCGCCGCCCATGCGGGCATACTCAACCGCAACTGTTTCACGGGTTTTTCAACGGCGTCAGCCCAGGTCTCTGCCGAGACACGCCGCAGTGTACTCACGGCAATCGATGAACTGGGATACGACCGCTCGACCCAGCGCACGCCCAGCACCCCACCATCGGTGTCATCGTGCCGGGCTGACGAACCCGATCTTCGCCTCCTTCGCTCATCACCTTCAGAGAGATCTCTCGCGCGGGCGGCATCGCCCTCATTCGCACGCAGACACCGGGCGCGACGTCCGAGTTCGACCACCTCTCCTCGCTCATCGAACACCGCGTCAGCGGGCTCATCTTCGTCTCCGGCAGGCACGCCGACCTCCTGTCCGACCTCTCCCCCTATCACGACGTCGCTGCGCGCAGATCCCTTCGTCACGATCAACGGCGCGCCCGAGGTCCCAGCCCCGAGCTTCTCACCGCAGACGCGCTTGGCATCCGCGCCGCAGTCACGCACCTGCACGAGTTGGGGCACACGCGCATCGCTCTGCTGACGGGGCGCACGCACATCGTTCCAGCACTGCGCAAGGCGGAGGCTTTCTGCCAGGTGATGGGTGAGCTGCTGGGACGACCGCTCCCCATCATCGAAGAGACCTTCTACACGTACGAGGGCCGCTGCCGCCTACGCATGCCCTCCTGAGCGCGGCGTGACGGCGATTATCACGGGCTCAGACCTGCAGGGCCCTCAGCGCCATCCGCGATCTCCTCGCTCGGCCTATCGGTCCCGGGACGACGTCTCGGTCATCGGTTTCGACGACACGTTCCTGATAGAGCCACCTGGATCCGGCCTCACGACGATCCACCAGCCCGTTCAGTCAATCGTCTCTTCCGCAGTGCGCGCCCTCTTCGAGGCGTCGACACGAGCCGACTACACGCCCACGCACGCCGATTCGTCTTTTCGCCCGGATTTGATCGTGCGGGAGCTCCGACGACGCGTCCGTTAAGCATCCCCGATCTACGGCGGTCCGGGCTCCGAGATTGACGACAAGATTCTCAATCTCAAAGAATGATTCTCATGTCGAAGAGAATCCTTGCTGCCGCGTGTGCAGCTGCCACAGCGCTCGCCCTGTCCGCCTGTCACCTCCACGGCCACATCCGGAATGGCTCCTCCAAGGACGGCAAACTGACCGTCATGGCCTCGTTCTACCCCTGCAGTACCTGGCCGAAAAGATCGGCGGCGAGCACGTCTCCGTTACCTCTCTGACCCCTGAAGGTGCCGAGCCGCGACCTCGACTCTCTCCCAAGATGGTCGACTCCCTGTCCTCCGCGGACGCGATCATCTACCTCGCGGGCTTCCAGAGCGCCGTTGACGAGGGCCATCGGGCAGCAGGCTCCCAGACCGTCATCGACGTGTCCTCCGCAGCCGAGCTGGTCGAGGCCGGCACCGACGCCAAACCACCCTCGAGGACGAGAAGATGCCACCGATGAGGCCCGTCCGGCGGGACCGGGGCCCACGGTCACGACCACGAGGGCCGGATCACGCCGACCACGATCACCACCGACATGAGCGCGGACCCGCACTTCGAGCTGGATCCCACCCGCATGGCGAGGCCGCCACCCTGGTGGGCGACAAGCTCGCCGAGGCCGACTCCGCCCACGCGGCACTCTGCAAGGCGAAGCAAGGCCCTGGCGAGGGCTCAACACCCTGAGCGACACCCTGGTCATCGAAGACCTCGAGCTGCAAGGTCAAGACCTTCGTCACCCGCCCACCGCCTTCGGTTTACCTGGCGGACCGCACGAGCCTGACCCAGGTCAGCATCTCCGGCCTCGACCCCGAGTCCTCCCCCTCCCCGCGCGTCTGGCCGAAAATCGCCCAGATCGCCAGGGGAGCAGGAGCGTGACGACGATCTTCACCGAGGCCCTCATCGATCCCAGGTCGCGCAGACCCTGGCCGACGACCTCGGCATCACGACGGCCGTCCTGGACCCGATCGAGTCCCAGACCGACGCGTCCAAGGACTACGCCGCGACGATGAACTCCAACATTGACGCCCTGACGAAAGCCCTCGACTGCCAGTGACAACGACTGACAACCCCACGACGGCGGGGGCCTCCTTCGCGGAGGCGACCGCCGTCGTACTCATCGACAACCTGCGTGGCCTGGGATACGGACCTGATCCTCCACGGGATCTCGCTCGACGTCCCGCCGGCCAGACCGTGGCGATCACGAGCTCGAACGGATCGGGCAAGTCACGACCCTGAAGGCCCTGCTGGGCACCGCACCCATCACGAGTGGCGATGCCCAGCTCTTCGGTCGCTCGATTTCCACTCGCCGCCGCGTGCCGTGGAACAAGATCGGCTACGTGCCCCAGCGCATCTCCTCGGGTGGCGCGATCAGCGCCAGCGCGATCAAGGTCGTGCGATCCGGCCTGCTCGGGCCTCGTCGCCTGTGGGCACTGCCGGGCGACACGGCGAAGGCCATAGCCGCCCTCGAACGCGTCGGGCATGGCCCACCGCGCCCACTCCCCTCAACATCCTCTCTCAGGGCGGGCGGGCTCAGCGCGTCCTGATCGCTCGCGCCCTCGTGCGTCGCCCCGAGCTGCTCATCATGGATGAGCCGATGGCCGGCATCGACGCGACATCGCGAGCGCGCCTCGCGCAGATCGTCGCCTGACGCCAAGGCGGAGGGACCACGATCCTCATCGTCCTGCACGAGCTGGGCGAGCTCGGCCCGCTCCTGGACCGCAGAACTGCATCAACGCGGGCATGTCTCCTACGACGGCCCTCCCGCATCGAGGACGATCACGAAAGCAGCACGGCGGCGGCGATCACTGCCACCCGAGACCGAGCCGGGGCCCGCACGGTCGACCACGGCCTCGTGAGCGGAATCTAGACAGGAGCTGACGCATGTTGACGCGACCACGCCTCCTGTCCTCGCCGATGATGCGGCGTTCGCTGCTCGCCGCCCTGATCGTCGGGCCTCACCGCCCGATCATCGGCACCTACCTGGTCCATCGGCGCCTGGCGATGCTCGGCGACGGCATCGGCCATCTCTCGACCGGCGTCGCGCTGGGGCTGGCTGGCGGGCACGTTCGCGAACGTGAGTCCCGCCGACTCGTGGGCGATCCCCGGCGCCGTCATCATCTCCCTGCTCGGGCGCGATCACGATCGAGCTGGTGCGCCAGGTGGACGTCGCGTCCAGCGACACTGCCCTGGCCATGCTGTTCTGCGAGGGCATCGCCGGCGGCTCTTGCTGATCAGCCTGGCGGGCGCACCTCCGCTCAGCTGAACTCCCTATCTCTTCGGTTCGATCTCGACCGTGCGGTGGAGCGACATTACGCTCATCACGCGCCTCGGGATCGCGATCAGTGGCGCTCGGCGTGAGGCCTGGCTCCGCTCTTCTCGGTGACTAACGACGAGGGACTTCGCGCGCTCGACAGGGACTGCCCGTGCGCACGCTGTCCCTGCTGATCGCGATCCTGTCCGCACTCACCGTGGCCGTCGCGATGCGAGTCGTCGGCTCGCTGCTGGTCAGCGCGCTCATGGTGATCCCCGTGGCGATCGCACAGCTCGGGGCACGTTCGTTCCGCTCCACGATGGCCATCGCGATGGCTCTCGGCGTCATTATCTGCACGTGCGGACTGTCCCTGACATACTTTGTCGACCTGTCCCCCGGTGCGACCATCGTTGTCGGGCGCGATCTGCCTGTACGCGATCGGATTCACGATCCGGGCTGTTGGACCCGTATCCGCAGGGTGCGCAGGCTTCGCGCAGCCCGCGGTCTGACCAGCATCGGGCGCGAACCTCTCGCTCGCAGACGCATCATGACGAAGGAACACCATGCGGCGCATGACGAAACAGCGTCAGGCGGTCCTCGATGAGCTGACCCGCGTCACCGACTTCCGCAGCGCCCAGCAGATCTTCGAGGACCTCCACGTCCAGGGGCAGCGCGTGGGCCTGGCGACCGTCTACCGCTCGCTCCAGAGCCTCGCGGACGACGGCCGCGTCGACACGCTGCGCTCCTCCGACGGCGAGGCCCTGTACCGCTCGTGCGACGACCACCACCATCATCACCTGGTGTGCCGCGAGTGCGGCTTTCACCGAGGAGATCGAGCAGTCGCAGATCAGGTCGTGGGTGGATTCGGTCGCGGCGGCCCACGGTTTTGGAGATGTCGAGCATTCCTGGAGCTCTTCAGGGGTGTGCAGCATCGTGCCAGTCGAAGAAATGACTCTACTGAGGCCATGCGGTCGCGACGAGGCCTGGGAAGCGGCTGACGCTTTCGGGCCTCTTGCAGCTAGGTTAGGATAGGCTTCGTTTGGTTAGCCTCAGCTCTGGGAGTGTCATGTTCGCCGCCGGAATCGACTCCATGGTCCCTGCCTTTTGCGCGAGGGTATCTGACTCTTCGTCTTCCTGTTTTGTGGTCGTTTCCTCTTCCGTGCGCAGGGCGACCTACTGGCTGGCTCGCGCCGCTGCCTCGGCTGCCGTCCGGGCAACAGGGACGTACAGGACTTCCTGGGTGCCATGGCCCGCTGGTTCGACGGTCCCGGTTCCCCCGCAAGGGGCGCGGCCATGCTGGACAAGTGGGGCATCATCGCCATTCCCTGTGCTTCCTGACGGTGGGCATCCGGACGGCGATCAATGCGGGCGCGGGCCTCGTGCGCATGCGCTGGAGCACCTACACGATCGCGATGATCCCGGGGCTGCGTCCTCTGGGCGTTGCTGTACGGCCTCGGCACGCTCGCGGTCTTCGCCGCGGCGATCGAGCCGTCGCCAGTTCCCCTGGGGCTGGGCGGGCCTCGCCCTCATCATCGCGTTGATCGCCGCGAAGATCGCGTGGGGACGCCGTAAGCGCCGCGCGGTCGACGCGGCACTGGCTACAGACAACGCCTAGGACTGCGCGACGCGGTCGACTGCACCGCCAGAAAGCAGCGATCGCGTGCCCCAGCGAACTCCTCAGAGCATCCCCACAGCTCCTCGCGGTCGAACGCGGGCCAGGGCGTGTCGACGGACATCATCTCCGCCTACGCCATCTGCCACAGCAGGTAGTTGGACAGGCGCTGCTCCCCCGATGTGCGGATCATCAGGTCGACGTCGGGCACGTCAGGCAGATAGAGGTGGCGCGAGAGGGTCTTTTCAGAAACACCGCGCGGACTCAGGCGCCCCGCCGCGACGTCCTCGGCGATGGAGCGCGCGGCGTCCGCCAGCTCGGCCCGGCCACCGTAGTTCACGCACGCTGGTCGAGGTCGAGGGTCTTGCGGTGCGAGGTCGCCGATCGGCCTTCTCCAGCGCGTTGATGACGCTCTTCCACAGCATGGGCGCCCACTCCACCCGCAGCGCCCCACTGGGCGAGCTGGTCAGTGCGCCGCGCGAGCACGTCAGGCGTAGTTCATGATGAACAGAGACCTCGGCGGGCGAGACGTTTCCGGTTCTCCGTGGAAGATGTAGACGCTCGGGTAGCGCACACCCGCATCGATGGCACCCGGCGATCGTGTCCGCGAGGCGTACTCCCCGCCGATGCCCCTCGGTGCGCGCCGAGTCCCTCGGCTATTGTTGGCGTCCCGTTCACATCATGATGAGGGCGCGACGTGCGCGCACTTCCCCCTTTACGAAGACCGGCGCCTCGCGTGCCACTGACTGGGCCCGAGCGGCCGCGTCGGGTCGTTCGGTGCGCGGTCCATGGGGGTGGGTCGCAGGTCCGTCATGGGTGACTCCTATCGATGACGCTCAGCGAGCGCAGGCGACGTTCCAGATGCCATTGAGTGTACGAGGAGATGAGGCCCGAGGCCTCGGTGCGCGCGTAGGGTTCGCATCGGTCGGCTCGCTCCCAGTCGCGCTGAGCAGCTGGCCGAGGAGGGCCACCGTGTCGGGCGCGGGCGAGGCCGGGCGGTCGGCAGGTATCGCAGACGAGTGCCACCGTCAGGGGATGGAACAGTGCGTCCCTGGGTTCCCACACGGCACAGTCAGGACGAGGCGCCCAGCCGGCCGGGCGGGCGCGCAGCGTGTGGGACGATGCGGATGAGGGTCCGGGTCGTGGCGGCCTCGTGCCAGGGCGTTGAGAGCCCCCAGCAGGAGCAGGTATTGGGAGTGGGTGCCGTCGTGCGCGTCCGCGGTGAGACGCTCGGCGGTTTCGACGACGACGGTGGCCGCAAGGTACAGGTCGTAGTTGGCGGCGATGGCGTCGCCGTATTGGGCGATCGAGGCGACCTGGGTGAGGTGTCAGGTGCGGCCTCGATGCGAGCTGGGCGTCGATGACGGAGAAGGGTTCGCGCGTGCGCGAACTGAGGTCGTCTTGCGCACTCCTTGGCCGCACGCACCTGCCCGTGCTCGGCGGTGAAAGCGTGATGATGCGATCCGCTTCGCAGCTTGTGGGTGCGTCGGGACGATCTGCCTCGTCTCGATGGGACTCATCACGCGAACATTGTGTCACGACCGCGACTTGGGAAGAGAGGCCCGCCCCGCATCGCACGCGCGAAATCTGTTGTGAAGTGCGCTGTCATCGATCGACAAGCGCGCGCGTGCACTGTCAACAATGTATGAGAAACTGACAGCGTGGTCGGTTACAGCCGGCAAACGGTTTCGAGTAGATAGTTTCTTCGTAACCGGATATGGTTTACGCCCATCAACCGTCGAAGGAAGAAACAAATAGCTCCGCCGATTGATGCCCGCAGCTTGGCACTGCACTGCGCCGAGGCCCTGGCGCGAGACGCATATCAAAGATCTCTGTCAGCGCTGACACGCTCGCCGGGTCACCCGCCAAGCGTTCTGCACTACTTCAACTCCCTCAGCGACCTCAGCGCCTGGGTTTTTCGCGAGTCACAGCGCCTGACCACCAGTTCGGGAGAATGGCTCGACGCCATCGAGAGCGACCATGACGTGGATGCACGCCCATCGCGACGGACCGCCGCCGCCATGAAGACCGTCGAGGCGAGCGACCTGTGGGCGTTCCTGGCCTCCACATTCAGGAGCTCATCGAGTCCCGCCTCCCCAGCTCCGCCTCGGCTACGGCGCGCGACGTCGTCGCCCAGCACTTCGCTGCTGGCGACCGCCCACATGGCTCAGTGGATGCTCTCCGCGCATGGAGGTCCAACCCCTCGCTCGCGATTTGCGCATGCGGTGCTCGACCGACAGACCACTCCGGCTCTGGGCCGTCTCGCCAAGTAATGCGGTAATTCCCACCAACCGCACGAGGGCAGACAGCTTCACGCAGGCTGACCTCGTTCCACACAGGGCCGCGGGCGCTATCCACAACATAATCGTAGGCGCCAATCCCCAGACGCGCGACCAGAGCCCTCGCTGTACGGTGGTCAGTTCTGTCCTGAACAGGCGTAGACAGCTCCGCAATTTTACATGTATGGTTCACGTAGCCTCATCGTTTCTTGTCGCCGAGGATCACTGATGCCCACCCCGATGCGAAAGAGCGGCTCGCACGCGCCCTGCGCTTTGACGCTCGACCGTCCCCCTGTCGAGGTGACGGTTTCCGGATCCGCTGCCGCCGGCCGCCGACCTTTACTACCACTTCTCTGACGTCCGACCTGACCGTGTGGGTCTTCAAGCGCGGGTCGCCGACCAATCATCGCCACCACCACCGAGGACTGGTCCGACAGCCTGCTCGCCATGTTCGTGTGGATGCAAAAGCACCCGAAGAGACCCGTTTACGTCGTCTCCTCCCTCGGCATGGAGGATCTGCCGCTCTTCACTCCACAAGCAGCTGCATGCCGTCATGGAACCATCGTCGATCAGCACGGTGCATCGATCTGCCCGTCGCAGAGACGATCGCGTGTTCTGCCGACCACTTCACCTCTGCCATCTCGGCCACTATCTCCTATGGCTCGCAAGCGGCGCAGAGCACCGACCCCTACATCCTCACCGACGGCATCGCGCGTCCTCGACGGCCAGATGCGCCGATCGCCAGAGAGCCCTCGCGGCAGGCCGATCCATCCGCGCAGCGCGCCTGAAACACAGGTGAACCCGACCTCGTTTCTCCATGAGCGGGCTGGGGTTTTCGCCGTATCTGCACCGAGCGCTTGGCGCGGGGCGCGAGTCACCGCCGGATGACCGGCTGCGGGACGCGCGCGTGATCGAGGTCGATGCGACGCACGATCTGGCCGTCGGCCGCCTCCGCATGCGCGGCGGCGCGACGTCACGGCTGGCTCATCGCGTGCTCCGGGTAGTCGAGATGCGCATCCAGATCGAACTCGTGCAGCGCCGGACGAGGCGTCGATCAGGCCCGGTACCCGTGGCCTGCACCTTCACGGTCTCGCCGCCGTCGTAAGCGCCGCGTTGAGCTCGACATGCTCATCGTCGATCGAAGAAACCTGCGAGGCGCATCTGAAGCGGCGGCTCCGGGCCGGGAGCGGCGCTCGTGGGCGAAGTGCTCGTCCGCGAGATCTGCCACAGCGTGGCCGCGTGATCTCGCCGCCGTGGGTGTCGGTGTGGCGCTGGACGATGCGAAGAACTCCCACCTGCAGGCGGCGCAGCGGCTCAGGGCGTGCGCCGTCGACATGAGTGACGACGCCACCCTTGCCGGACTGCGAGTTCAGCGCACCACGGCCTCGTACGAGGCGCCCACGTCGTGCTGGGTCGATCGACTTGGTAGGGGCAGCTCACGACCGCTTCCTCGTCGCCGCCAGCCGCATCCACGCGCCCAGCCTTGCGGGCGGCGAAGCCCTTCTTGATCGCGTCCTGGTGCGAACCGAAACTCGGTATGCAGCGATCGCCGACGTAGGAACGCGCGGCGGTCTCCATCTGCGTACGGTGCTCGACCGTGCGGCGAATCGCGTCCACGTCCGAGAGTCGATGCCCGGATCGATGCCTGGCTGAACAGGTTCCAGGGCCCAGCGTCCGCCAGGTCGACGTTGCCGGTGCGCTCACCCTGACCGAGCAGGCGGCCCTCGATGCGGTCCGCGCCGGCCAAGGCGCAGCTCGGCCGTCGCCACGCCCGTGCACCACGGTCGTTGTGGGGTGCTGGACGGCGCCACGTGCATCGCGGCGGCTCGGGTTGCGACTCATCCACTCGATCTGATCCAGCGAACACGTTCGGGGTCGACGCTCCACCGTGGAGGGCGGGTTCGGGACGATCTCGCGCCCTCGCCCGGCTCCACGTCCATGACGGACTCGCACACCTCGAGGCGAAATCGAGCTCGGTATCGACGAAGATCTCAGGCGACTTTCAAGCCGACAATCGTCTCATCCTGGGCGCTTCTCAGCCTGCGCGATCACCTCACAGCCGGACTGACGCCAGCTCAATCTGCGCCTATCCGCGTGGAACACGACCTCGCGGGAACACGAGGCCGTCGCGTTGTAGAGGTGCACCGTCGCGCGCGGGAAGCCCACCATGGCCTCGACCGTGCGCTCGATCAGCTCGGGGCGCGACTGGGTGAGAACCGAGATCGTCACGTCCTCGGGAACCGCGTCGTCCTCGATGAGGGAACGCACGAAGTCGTAGTCGGTCTGCGAGGCCGCGGGGAAACCGATCTCGTCTCCTATAGCCCAACTTAATCGCAGGTCGAACATGCGACGCTTGCGTGCCGGGTCCATCAGCTCGATGAGGGCCTGGTTGCCATCGCGAGGTCGGTGGCATCAGCGCGGGCGCCTTCGTGATGCGCTTGGAGGGCCACTGGCGATCCAGCAGGTCCACAGGATTCGTGTCGAGGAACGCCCGATACTTACGAATCGGCATGCGCGAGCCGGAGGGGACGGGAACAGCGGATGTAGTCTTCACGCTTCGTAGTCTATCGACGAGGCTCCGCCCGCGAGCAGACGCTGCGCATACTGGACGTGAGATGCGGCGCGCCCCCATCCAACATTGACAAAGAAAAATACGCAAAAATGTGTACGCCACTGCCTTCATATGTCATGATAATTGGGTCCAATGTCCACGCATGACGCACGGGCAGCCATGACTCTCTCTTGTTTAGCTGGCAATCTTTTACCCCGTCGACGACGGCGGTCGCGAGAAATGTCTCTGACCGTCGTCGGGCTTCTTCCGCTCGTCGTCCTTCTTCGTCCTCATGGGCGTCTTCAAGGTCGCCACCCACTGGTGCTCGATCATCTCCCTGGTGCTGTCCTTGGGCATCGCGGTCGTCGCCTTCAAGATGCCCCTCGGCATGGCCCTCCTGTCCGGCACGCAGGGCGCCGCGATGGGCTTCATGCCGATCATCTACCATATCATCGCGGCCGTGTTGGCTCTACAACCTCACCGAAAGTCCGGACGATCTTCCGACCTGAAAGGCGATCTTTATGCGATCGGCCCGCGGCGACCAGCGCGCCGAGCCTCATCGTCGCATGGTGCTTCTGGCCTGCTCGAGGGCCTGGCTGGCTTCAGCGCGCCCGTGCTATCACCGCCATGCTCGTGACCTGGAGCGTCACCGAGATCGAGGCCGCCGTCGTCGCCGTCGTCGGCAACGCTATCAACGTCGGCTTCGCGCACCATGGCCATCCCACGACCGCCGGCGAGGCTTGCGGCGCAGATCCCGTCGTCGTCGCCGGCGACATGGGCCCTGACCTGGATCTTCGTCTGTTCATCCCGGTCCTGATGCTGTTCATCCTCGACGGCGGACAGGCGTACGCCATGCTGGCCCTCGCCCTCGTTGCCGGGCGCTGCAGCCGCGTCGGCCACTTCTTCACCCATCTCGTACGAAGCTGACCGCGGTCGTCGCCTCGCTCCTCGGGCTTCGCCTGCACGACGCCTGCTGGTCTGGGGTCCACGACCCCGAGGTGCGCGACCAGCGCCAAACGAGAGCCGACAAGCCACCGGCTCGCGCATCGGCCTGGCCTGCTGCCCTACGTCCTCGTCGTCGTCATATCGCAATCACAGAAGCTGGCCAAGCCGATCGCCGCTTTCTTCTCCTCGACTGACGTGAAGATCCCGTGGCCCGGCATCATGGCAACCTGCTGACCGCGGACGGCTCCCCCTCGGCGCTGCCATGCTACACCCTGTCGACTCTCTCTAACCCCGGCACGTGGATCTTTCCTGACCGCATCATCGTCGCACATCGTGTGCGGCACGAACTCCTCGAGGCAGCCGCTTCCAGACCTCACGTGGGTGAGATGTTCGCGGTCCTGCCGCATACCATCTACTCGCTGCATGGCCATCTGGCGATCGCCTCGTCTGGCCCTCGCCCTTCGTCATGAACTTCTCGGGCCAGACCACCTCGATCGGGCGCCGCCCTGGCGACGACAGGCGCACCTTCGTTCCTCTCCCCATCCTGGGCTGGATCGCACGGCCGTCGCAGGCTCCGCGACCTCGGCGGGCGCGCTGCTTCGCGAACCTGCGGTCGACCGCCGCGAGCCGGCTGCAGGCCTCGACCCGTCCATCCCTGCTGGCCGCCACACTGATCGGCAGCGGCATCGGCAGATCGTGTCCCCGCAGAACCTCGCGATCGCCCGGCCGCCGTCAGTTCGAGAGAGTTCCGACGCGGAGAATCCTCGAAAGAGGCTGCTCCCCTACTCGCTCAGCCTGCTCCTGGTACTGTGCACCCTGGTGTTCATCGCATCCCAGGCTGGCTCGGCGCCTACATGCCACTACTGATCGACTGCACAGCAAAGCGCGTGGGAGGTCCCAGGAAGCGGAAGTTGCTCGGACCTCACCTTGGCTCAGCAAGCTGCGGACAAAGGGAGACGCCCAGCGCCCTGACTGGGTTATTTCAAGCGACGCACGCGCGGCCGCTGCAATGCGCCGACGAGGCGGCAACCTGCACAAGGTCACACCCCCAGCAGGAGATCCTGCGGTAGCGTCTGCGCGCAGAGGATCCAGCGGGCCGATCAACAGCTTAACAATGCAGAGGCCGCGAGTCAGGACGAGCTCAGGCAATGCGCACTCCGAGCGTGCTAGGCAGACGCTGCGAGTTCGAGGCGATGAACGATGCCTTGTCGGTTCCTTCAGCACAGTTGCCGGGGATGACACAGATGATGACGAAAACCGGCTCTACGCGCTCGATTTGAGATCTTTTGCGCCATCCAGGCAGCGGCGCGCGAGCTGCGAGGCGAATCAGGGCTTCAGACGATCGCTTGCCCACGCGAAACAATCGCGTCGGGCATGCAGGGACAGAGCGCCCGGGCGATGATCGCCAAAGCTAAAGGATGCGCTCCGAGCAGAGATCAACGATCACGTCCATCGTCGATCCGAGTTACAGGCGGCCATACCACCTGCGCGCAACAAGCGGCAGCTCAGCATTGCGGTCGTCGACATCACGTTGATAGTGTCGAACTCGATGGTTTTCCGTGTCCAATGTCTGGGTAATCCTCCTCGCGATCACGATGCTCGCCGCCTTTCACTGCATTGGCGGAAAGTTCAGTGCAACGGCATCATGCAGCAACGACTCGTAGCGCCTTGTAGAAGCATGTTGTGCGGTACGATCTTCCGAAGCGCACTGTCCATTCTGAAACTCAGATGTCAGAGCCCTATGCAACGTCAGGCGGGTTCTCGACTATCGGGCCGGCGAAACCATCGAAGTGGGACGACGACTTTCCCCACGGTTCTAAAGACAGGCCGAGACACTCCGGAAGACTGGGACAACTGGGTACGCAGAAGTGGGAGCTGTACCGAAATCGAGGAGCAGGCTGGGTCTTCTGACACTCGACTCATGTGAGTTTCTACGGACACTTTCGGGAAAATACAGAGTGCTCCCAAGACCTTCAACTTCGAAAACACATGGACGATGCCATCATCCGAAACTACGTCAGCACAGACCTCAATGCGTCACTGCGGGCTGCAAAGTGAGGCGGTGATGGCGACCAGACAGACCGTGACGCTCCTATTCCCCAAACGCGCGGTCAGCAGTCCGGCACCGAAACTGGCGAGAGAACGATTGGCGGCCGCACGATGTCACACCGACACGGATGTCAAGGTCGAGGAGACACGGTGGCCGCCACCGTTACCGTCTACGCTCAGGACCAGTGGAATTTTGACTGACCGCAGCAGAGGCCTGACGGTTCAGGGTTACGCGGATGCCTGCTGTTAATGGACGTTTTGAGGAGCTCGGGTGGGAAAACTTTCATTCCAGCGGTAGCAACGCACCTACACCTGGAGATCACGCGAAACAGCCACCCTCGCTGGATACGCGCACCGCGAGAGCAACTTGAAGACCGTAAGACGCACGACTACGAAGACACTGCAAGCCACGATGAGTTCACAGCAGCTACTGTCGATGGTCCTTGACCGTTTTTCCGGCCCCCACTCTGTTTCCAGATCCTGGGCGCGAGTGTTGTCCTGCGCCAGGCGAACTCCTCATCGGACCTTCGAATGAGTTTCGATCATCTGCGCGGAGGCAACCGACTGAGTGGAGTGACTGTGTTCGCCGAGCACTGCGGTAATGCGACTGAGGCCACCTTCCTCCACACTCTCGCGCCTCGCAGGCGCAGAAACGTGAGTTGACGGGACCGGACCTACCAACCTATCTGGGCATCAGCTTCCGGCGACCGACGTGGCGAGTCTGCGGGAACTACGTGCCACATCTCATTCCAATGTGAGGAGCCTGACCAATGAAATCACTCCGTCGGTGTCCCTTCCGATGCTCGCCGTCGTAACTCGCACCGCAACCCGTTCACGCAGGACACGCCAGCGGCCGCCGACTCAATATCCGCAGGACCCTGCGTTTCTCTGAGTTCGTCTACACAGCGACGAAAGACGCCAGCCGTACAGGAACGGACCGACTCGTCACGTGCGATGGCCGAGCGCAGAGCGAGCAGGCGCACCTCTGTCCGCTTATTTCGATAAGGCGGCGCCCGCCTTTCATCCCGCACGGGACCCCGAGTTCTGGCTCACCCGCTGTTGCCACCGTCGACGAGACGCTCGATCTCCTCGCAGAGGTGCAGCCGCTCGATACTCTCCTGCCCGGTATCACGCCCAGACTGTACACGGGTACTGTGCGCCGGGTGCGTCCTACCATTGCCCGTCGCATGACAAAGGCGCACGCACGCAGATAAGGAGAAGATTTTCGATTTTGTTGTGGACCTACGAGCGCTGGCCGTGTCCGAGGTTGTCACCTTCTCGTGTTCACGCACTCGGCACTCCTGGGCGCGACTCTCCCACCCTCCGCTCAAGCCGCAGCCTCGTCCCTCCGCCTGGCTGCAATGCCCGGGCGGCAATGCCACTAGTTACGGCAACAATGCACTGTTGCGAGGTACGTGCACCTGCTATCTGGTGCAATGCTGCGCCGATGAATTACTTCGAGCGACAAGCTCACGCGCATGCGGTCGGCTGACACCTCTTCAGCGAGCCGCCCGCTTCGCATCGGTGCCGATACCACCATCACAAGGAAGATAGGTCAATCAGGAACGAGGCCGGGGGCGAAGCTGCGCACTACAACCATCGCAAAAACGAAAAACGAAAACACCTGAGCTAAGTCCCGCGAAAGGTCCTAAAACGCACGACAGGCCGATTTCGTTGATCCTTGTGGAAATTTTCCACCAGAAATAGCGAAACTCACCCTCACTTACGTTGTCTGACAAAACGGTCGCTGGGACCTCGGACAGCCGCCCTGGTTGGACGCACCCGAGGAAGGATTCTGATGCATATCCTGCCCACCTGCCTGGCAGACGTCATGTTCTGGGCGCAATACGGCTGACCCTGCTCCGAACGCCTCGGGCACGGTCGTCTTCCCTGAAGACCAGGTCTGCTGCGGCAGATGCGCCAGCTTCCGGCTGCTTCGAAGACGCCGCGAATTGCAACCCGTCAAGACCTTGAGCCCGTGCTCCGACGACGAGTGGGACGCCATCGTCATCCCCTCGGCTCCTGCACCAGTTACTGGCGCGCACGGTGAAGGTCGTCGCCGAGCACGTGGGCGACAAGGGGCTCATGAAGCGGTCCCAGCGCATCATGAGCACACCACGACCTCACCGAGCTCATCGCGACGTTCTGACCTCGAGGACGATGAGCGCGTACTTCCTCATACAGTGCTACCACCGACCTGCCCACTCGCTGCGTATCGCCAAGATTGGCGGTAGCCCTACCGCCTGCGCGCGTCAAAGGCCTGACCGTCGACCTGCCCGACGCCGGGTCTGCGCGGTTTTCAGCGGCACCTTCGCCGCCAGAGAACTCCAGAGACCTCCACCTCGATGCTCACGGACAAGGTCTTAACGTCATGTCTACGCGCACTGGGGTCCTCGTCTTGGGCGGCTACTCCTGCCTCGCCGTCATTGGCTTTCTCGCGCTTCAACTCGGGCATCCGCCCGATACCTCTCCCGAATCTATCCACCAAGGTCAACCCTTCGGTATCTCCCGCTAACGCAGCGCTGGGAATCTGACATGTCTGAAGCATTCATGTTATGCCTGGCGTGGTCTCTGACGACGCAGGCGCGCGGGCCCACCGGCGGCTGGCGCACCACCGTCATCATCCCCGGACACCTCCGAACAGGGCCCAACCTTCCGGAAGGTGCCCAAGACCTAACGGTACCCAGATGCTTAACTGAGCCCGCCACCACACGATCCGCACCCAAGCGCGGGCGCGTCGCATCACCCGATGGGAGGACCTGCGTAACGCAGCCAGGGCCGTTAAGTTCAGGTCGAGTCCGCGCATGACTCCTCGAAGAAGTTCGAACATAACATGACCGCCCGCAGCAGCATCGTCACTGGGCGCGTAATAAGCACAGGCGCCAACATCATTCGCAGGCATCATCAGAATCAAGGGCGTCGGCAAGATCGTCAGGGTCCGTCACTTAGCCGCAGGAGACGAACCTCAACGAGTACCTGAAGAGACGGGCATTCCTCGCGAACCGACACTCGCCGAGGATCGTCCAGCTGGCCCGACGACATGCCAGCCACATCTGGTCCGGATCCACCACAACCGCTCCGAGGTCCGCGACTCTTCTGGATCATGGAGGACGCTCTGCAGACTCAGTGACCATTCGAGCTGACGGCGGCGGCGCTCCCACCTGCGTAAGAAGTTCCTGCGCCAGGTCCGCCGTTTCCGGCGCAACGCCGACGTTGCGGTAGCACCGTGTCTATCTTCGGTCAGGAGCAACGGTCGCATGTACCTGACCCTGCCCGGCCGCTCATGCCCTGATGGGTATCGAGCTGGTCCCCCTTCCGGGACATCAGATCTTCTCCCAGCTCCTGCCGCGTTCCGCCACCGGCGGCACGCGAACCCCACCTCCATGTGGACGGGTGCCCAGCGACGACGCGATCCTGATCCTCGCGGACAGCAGCCACTGGGTGCTCGCCGACCCGATCGGCCTGAGCCTCGCCTGCATCACTGCGCTCGTGCGCAGACATCTGCCGGTGTGCCAGCACACCTCCAGCCGCCACCACGGCTCCCGTCTACGGGCCCCATTGGCGCGATCCTGACGCCGCAGCTCACCCAGGGCCTCGACGAGCACGACCGGTGCACACCCTGCCTTCGCGTCCTCCTGTGTGGTGCGTGCGGCGAGGTCTGCCCGTCAAGATCAACATCCACGACGATGCCATTCACATGCGCGCGCGCAGTCGGTATCAGCGCAACCTCATTACCGGACATGTGGGACACTCGCAATGGGCGTGACCACCCGGTCATGTCGAATGCCAAGCTGTGGAGCCGCGAACGTGCCGACCAAGGCGACGCGTCTTCGCGAAGGTGCCATCGGCGCACTGCCGTTCCCAGCCTCGCTGGACCCGTGCGCGACCTGCCGGTCGCCGAGACAACTAATCGATTGGTGGAAGCGCACGGGACTTAACGCGCCGCGCACCGATGCCCCAACGGGTATTCCGCCGCATCAGGCGTAACGACCATAACACGACCCCGAAGGCGTGACGTAAACACCACCTGTGGGCGGGCGCGATCTGGCTCGCGCACGCCATCTCTCGTTCCCCATGGGCCGTCACGTTGTCCGATCCCCGCGACATCCGCTCCACCGAGCACGCCCGGTTCGCAGGCCGTCATTGACCAAAATGATCGAGAAAGCTCGAGGACTACTCCGGCCAAGGTCGTCTCGTGGTCTCCCAAGAGGTCCGGGTCGCCGACGCGATCTCCCGGCCTTCCTGGCCGACCAGGCCTCCGTCAGCTGGTCCCCACCGGCCTGGACGGCAGCAACTAAGGAGGCCGCCGCCACTGACGACCGCACGGTCACCGAGGACAGCCGCGAGCGACATCCCGACGCTGGGCTCGACCGATCGATACCGTCGTCACGCGCTGCCGTCGCGATCTCATCTCCGCTGCATCGTCTAAAAGGCCGACAAGATCGCCGCGCGGTACGCTCGTGCCGACGCACGTCGTCGTCCTGCGCGCCTCCGACATCGTTCACGGTGCCCAGGCCGTCGAGATCCTCGGCTTGGGAGCCCGGCCGTCCGATAGCTCGCCGGCGGCTCGGCGACCTCTGACATCGAAGCAATCCGCGTCAGCGTGCACAGCCCTCGCTTCTGCGGTCAATCATCATCAGTGATCTGATCGACGCGATCGGTTCACCGTGAGATACCGGCGCCGTCCACGTCGCGCACGTGCGCGGGCAGCGGGTCACCCGCGAGGCGCGCACGCAGCGCGGAACCAACGATTCGCACAGGCGTCGTCTGCCCGACCCGCTCCGCCCGTCACGGCCGTCAGCGAGCCGGCGTTGCGTCACGCTCAGGGCCGCACCGTGTATCTGCGAAATCTCCAGGTGAAGCGCGCCGCGACCGTCGTGATCTGCGCCGACCCGACTCCCCGCGACACGCTCAACCGACGCAGCCAGCCATGTACGGGCCATTGAAGCGGGGGCGTGGGAAACGCAATCGATGGCACCTGGAAGATGACGCGACCGCGCCAAATCCGCGCCAGCTCCGGCCCATTTCGATAAATTGGTCAGCGGCGCCAGAACCCGCGTGTCGTGGTCGGCGACGACGACGGAGTTCATCAGCAATGAGCTCACGAATGATCTAGGACCCGTCGACGACCGGAAGTTGTTGAATCGACATCGCGTGAGGACCCTGTCGTCCGGTTGCGCGCGCGCGCAGGCTGCACGCTGACGCTCGCCGTTGGACAGCGTCAGGGACAGGTGAGACGGAGTAGGGCAAACCGAGCTCGACGCTGGGGCGCTGCATCATCGATCCTCGTCGATGACGCGGGCCATGAACTCTATCATCGGAGACGAGGCCGGACGCGCCACCCACTCGCCGCAGCTCCGTGAGCGTCAGGCGAGAGAGCCTCGCGGAACCGATGCCCTCGATGAGCGGTCTGGAGCGTACACATTCCCCCAGGGCGCGTGCCGTCGCGCAGGGCGGCCTGAGTGATGAGGTATTTTCCACGCGGGCGAGGGCCTTCTCGTCTCGCCTTCACGACCAAGGCGTTTTCACGACCGTGGCGACCGCGTTAAAGTAAATTGAAGTCAGCTCCACGCCGCCCGTCTTGGTGGCGACGACGATGTGGCGTTTTTTCGGCGACACCCTCGTGAACGATCGCCTTCTCCGCATCGCTCAGGTCCGGAAGACACCGTTGTGCCACCATTTCACAGGCGACGTCTTCGCGCGACTTCCACATGAGAGAGCCCACGGGAAGCCGCCCCCTCGTCGATGGTAAGGGGACTCGTCGGGCGCGAGGACGCTCGGTTGACGACGCGCTGGACATCCTCACATACAGTACGCACACTTCCGAGTTGAAGGCCATCTCCTCGGCGCCGAGCCCGTGAAGGAGGCTACACCTGGGCACGTGAAGCCTCAGGGCCTACGCCCAGCGAGGACGCGGTGCCGTTGGGGCTGGTAGGAACCCGTGCGCCGAGGAGGCGCAGGTGGTTGAAGCTCCGTGGCCGTGCCGAAAGGTGGAGCGCACATCCATTCTGGGCGCTGGCGCAGCGAGCGCGGCGGTGATGTGCGGTATCGACCGAGGCCTTGGCAGCCTGGGAGATCGCCGACGCGTGTGGGTCGCCGAGATTCCGGGTGGCTCGCGGCCCCTCCGCGTAGAGCGTGCGGGGCCAGGAGGACTTGCCGACCCGGACGCCCGACTGCGACGAATTCGTTCAGAGACGTCAACGTCCACGTTCTTCAAGTTGTGGACGCGGGCGCCGCGCCGCACCAAGTGACGCTGGGCAAGCCTTGGCCCAGCATCTTGGGTCGGACTGCCAGTCCTTGGCGGTGCGCACGTGCAGGTCAGGTAGACGCGCCGACCCAGCAGCTCCTCGGAGGCCGGAGCATCAGCCCAGACACATCCCTTCAGGCTCAGCCGAACCCGGAGGCGCGGAGGACGCGAAGTGGTGGCGCGTGCACCGTCGATGGTGACCTTCGGTGACCACCATCTTGCCGGAGGCGGTGAGGTGGTCGGTGCCTGCGGTGGCCCCAACCCTTGGCCATGCAGCCAGACAGGGTCATCAGGTACCCGCCGTCGAAGGTAGCCCAGCCAGTCGCCATCACGGCGTCGCCGTTGAAATGGTGTCCGCCATCGATGGTGACATTACTTACTGCCAGGCGCAGTAGCCGTGGGTGTGCTTATCTTCCAGCCGTCGTCCGCTGTTGACCCGAGCGCCACCGTCGTTGCGAGGACTCGTCCACGTGGAAGTGGATCGTGTCGCGACGTCGTCATCGGCGCGGAGTTCTTGTTGCGCCCCTCGGCGAGGGTGGTGACGTCGACGTGCGGGCCGTCGCCGACGGGTCGGCGGCGGCGTAAGGTAGGGCCACGGCGTGACCTCGTTGCCCGTGAGGCGCGGTGCCGGTGCCGGTCACGGGCTCCTTGTCGGCGACTGGAGGACGCCGCTGGTCACCGTGGTGCGCACGTAGACCGTGCCGGACGCGGGCGTCTGCCGGCGGACGCCAATCGGTGGCAACGTCGTGCGGTCTCAGGTTTCGACGACCGGCGAGGCTGGTCATGGGTTGGCAGCCAGGGCGTTGACAAACCAGCACCGCGGTATTTGCCCGTCCTCCGGGCGCAGCGAGGCGATCTGGGTGGGTAGCCTGCCTGCTTCTTGAGCAGGGCGATCGTCTGGTCGGGGTGTGGTCAGGTGGATCTGGCTGTCGGCGCGGCGATGCGGGTGGGAGGTCATCGAGGTGCCGGACGGGTAGCCGAGGGCGGATCCTTCTTCAGGTCGGCGTGAGATGCGCGAGCCGGGGCGGCCACGTCCGGAGTTCTTTGTGGTTGGAGAACTTGGAGCGCTCGAGGGCTGTCGCCGGATGGTACCGGTGGGCAGGGGCCACGGCGGCCGCGGGACGAGGTCGTTAACCATGGCGGTCGATGCCGGACCGGTTGCGCTCGAGGCACGCTCTCGTCGTTGGGCGGGCGATTCGATCGTGTTGTCGTGGTCGTCGTTGTCGTTATCTTCGGCGGCGATGTTACGCGTGGTTTCTTCGCGTGGTGGATCGCGCGTGGAGACCTCAGGCCGCAGCCTGGGAGCCCTCGGTGGGCATCCAGGGCGTGGGGGTCATGTGTGCTAGAGTTCGTCGTCGATGTCGTGCTCGGATCGTACCAGGCCGCGTATCGGGTGAGGCCGGCCTCGTTCGAGGTCTTGATGCGCGATCGTGCGCTGGGGCGACGCCGTCCGCGCCGTACGCGTTGTGCGCGGCGATAGTGCCGGC
>BNJU01000656.1_pt1 | contig 69277 bp, 65 predicted proteins | sample 8539281 | NCBI WGS metagenome assembly BNJU01 (sample SAMD00202456, study PRJDB9452) | human saliva metagenome | isolation source: human saliva | place: Japan | reverse complement strand
GCGCCCCTGCAGAGCGTTGGCGAGCTGGCTGGCGGCATGGTGAATACCCTGTGCCCAGAGGTGGGTCGTCGTGAGATGCTCCGTCGATGCGTGGCTGCGCCAAAGCATGTAGCGAGCCTGTCGATCGTCACGCACCCGGCCTGCCCTCGGGCACCTGACGGGCGATCTTCCGGACCCGATCTCCGAGATCGGCCCGGGTCGCGACGCGCAAACTGTTCGATCCGGGTTCCAGGCGGCATCGCGGATCGCCGCCCGCAGGTCCATCCATCGGTTGGTGGACAGAACGAAGTACACACCAAGCGCCCAGTGCGCGCGGTGCCGGGTTCTACTACCTCCATGGAGATGTCCTCGAAGTCGGTCTTGAGGTGGCCCAGCCGTCGATGATGAGAAGACGTCCCGGTACCCGTCGTCGACGCGCCCGCAGCCCGCTCGCGCGCCGATAGGTCTGGATCCGGAGTCGATCCCGGTTCGCCGCCCTGAAGTACCGTTCGCGATCGTCGAGCAGCGAAGCGATCTCCGCCATGGTCAGAGCCACACGATGTCGGGCTCGTCGCGCGTAAGCGTCGAGAGGTGGGCATGCGTCCAGCATTGTCGAGGAAGGTCCCGCCGCGGGTCGATGACGTGAGACTGCACCTCGGCGGGCGTACGAGTCAGGGCCAGCGCCATGACCGGTGAGCGCAACGCCGTCGACTTTTCCGGACGGGGCCGCCGACGACGGCGGCGTGACCGCCGGCGCCCGACAGGTCCACGGTGAGCGTCTCTCGGCGCTGCTCCAGAAGGCACGTCAGTGACGCCCAGCGGCACCGACGGATCGCCTCGCGCCCGCCGCGACGGCGAGGTCAGGCCCAGGTTGCGGGTCGACCACCAGATCGGGGACAAGAAGCGGAGTCGAAAGGTCTCGCTTCGATCTCCAACGGCGGCAACCAGATCTGAGTGAGCTCGGACTCCGTGGCCGGTCATCCGGTCCTGCGATGTCCCATGGTGGCGCTGTCGCTATGGGCCGCGTCACCGCAGGGAAGGCCTCCGGGCTCCCGGCGCAGCGGGCTCCCTCGGCCTCAATGACCATCTCCTCGGGCGATCTCACCTCGACGTCTGGAGCCGGTGAATGGAAGAACCTCGACGCGCCTCGAGCCCGCCGGCCGTTGGCTTGGCTCCCGGTGGCTGCACCAACGCCCGCGAGGCGCGCGTCGGGCGAGGGCTTGCCGGCGACGTAGGAGGCGCGGAAAGCAGGTCGTCGTCTCGGTGTCGCTCTTGGTGGCCGCGCGCGGCAGGGAGGCAGGTGGTAGAGCGTCAGGGGCCCAGAACCGTGCAGGACTCGCATGGCGGAGGGTGCGCAGACCGATTCGGTGGGACAGGTGCGAGTCGAGGCCGCTGGCAGCGCCTCCTCCAGTCGCTTCCAGAGAGGACAGGAGCAGATGCAGCTGCAACGATCGTCGTCGTCCGATGGCACGAAGGTGTCTATGAAGTCGCGGCGCGGACGGGGAGCTCAGAAAGCTCATCAGGATGATGAACAGCGCCGGAAGCGGGTCACCACGTTAGTGACGCCCTTGACCCGATCCTGCTCGTAGTCCCATGACGTTGGCGTAGTTCCGGCGTCATGGAGCATCTGCTGACGACGGTTCATCTCACGCGCAGCGCCTCGGCCAGCCGGTCGACCAGGCAGGCTCGCTCTCAAGGACGGAGATCATCGCCGAAGGACGTGCGAGTCCGGGACGCATTCGGCGAAGGTCGCACCGCTTGAAGTCGACCAGGACGAGAGTTGAGCTGATCGGGCCCGTGAGTGAGCGCCAGAGCCCGGCACGAGCGCAGCGCCTCCGACTTGCGAACCGGTGGCTCCCACGAGCGAGACCGTGAGGTCCCATGCCGAATCTCTGCCGACTCATGATGTCGGGGACCACTGGCTCGCCACTCAGGAGTCACGGCGAAGGGCACGCTGAGACGCTCTCGGCGCCAGGTGCATGACCCACTGGGTGTCTGGGTTGAAGTCCCTCACGTCTCCCCAGGCGCGGGAGCCGTAGCGGGTCCTCAACGCGCTCGGGATCGGACGTTCCCACCTGGCGCCGAGGAGGCGACGATCCTCCGCCGCCTGGTAACGCGCCACCGGGCGACGGGCGGCGACACTCAGCGCGTGAAGTACCGAGGGCATCTGCCAGCGCCGGACTGGGATCCTGTCCTGCGGGCTCGATGTCATGGGGACCGCTGTCTCGTCGAGAGACCACTCAACGCGGAACGGTTGACCGCCGGAGGACGCAGGACCAGGCGCAGAGCGGTTCGGCAGCGCAGCGCTGTTCCGGCGCGCTCAGGAGATGCTGTGGCGGTCACGCCTGAAGCCACGGTCGGCCGTCATCGAGCTGGGAGGGGCGTGCCGCCGTCGACCGAGGACGATTGACATGAGGCGAGGGTGACTCTCACTGCAGCGGAGGAGAAGGTGCGCGCACTGAGGTCCTCAGCTTGTCCGTGTGAACTCGTCCAGCGAGGTGCGCCATGAGGCCGTGACGGCCGACGGCGTCTGTCACGAGTCGGACCAGGCGTGGGGCGCCACTTCCCGCACAGTCCCTCGGGCCCCGCCTCCTGAGAGGTGAGAACGACCAACTGCACCAGACTCCTGGAGGTCAGCGCCGGGATGTGCGCGAGGCATCGCCCGGACCTGGGCGCGAGCCTCGCTCAACGTGGACCCAGCCACCTCAATGTGAGGCGCTCAGGAGTCGATGCCGAAGGAAGGGCATCAACCTCGGTGTGGAGTGGGCTGAGAGCAGTGCATTGCTGACAGGCACACCGGGTCAGGAGTGATTGCAGGGGCCGCCTCTCGCTGGCCTCAATGGTTGCCGCCAGCGGCTGCGAGGGCAGCCCCACGCGGATGAGCAGATCGGGTCCTGCCCTGGCGCCGTTCCCACACCCTGGCCCCGTGCTGAGCCGGGTACGCAGCAGCGCCTCGAGCTCGGGCCAGATGACTGACAGCGGTGCGACGCTGGACCTTGGCCGCCTCGGCCTCGAAAGAGACGCACCTCGAGATGTAACCGAGGTACTCGCGGCGCTGGTTCGTGACGTTGTGCTGGTGCTGATGGATCTGGCGGTACACGTTGGGCACTGACCATCGAGCATGGCCACAACCATCCGCCGCTCATGCAGACAGCATGCGCGTGTTGTTGTTGTGGAGATGGCCGCATGAACGCCATGACGCCCATCGAGCCGTCAGCGGCAGCAGCACCATCGTCAGCGAGCTGCTGGCATCCTGCGGGTGTGATGGCGTTCGGTGAGCCCAGACATGAGCTCGATCGTCTCGGTCGACGCCTCGGAAGTGTCGATTGTCACGTTCTGCTCCTCGGTGTTCATGGGGCGGGGAGGGTGTGCTGTCCCTGGGCTGGAAGGGCCACGAGCGTCGTGAAAGTAGCCGACGCAGTGAAGCCCACCCAACTGGGTGCTGACGTCATAGGTATCGATGAGGTCACGATTGTCTGCACCTCGGCGGACCCTCTCCCAGCGAGTTCTGATCCTCGGATGACGCGACCAGCATCCGTGTCACCCCTCGTCCGCGAGGGGCGAACGGCTCGATGTGGCGGCACGCTTGCAGGTGTGTCGGTTGGTGAGCTCATACCTCTCCGCCGAAAGGCTCACCAACCAGTGGGTTCCTCATCCACAACGGCGAATGGAGCCGCGGTGGACGCGCCAGCGCGGCCGCGGAACCGACGTTCTCGAGGGTGCTGTGCTTTGATCGACGCCGGCTCGAGCCGGTCACGCGAGCCATGGCACGACGGACTCCGACCTCGGGAACGTTCTGCGCGCTCATCGGTCAGGAGACGGCGGGTCATCCTGAGTAGCGGTTCTCTGTCCCTGGGAGGGCTGCCGCCATTGGTCAGTTGCGACGGCGGCTGCTCCATTTCCGCGTTGCAGATTGCGGGAGCCTGCCTTTTGATGGTTCTTCTGGTCGCTGCGGCTTTCAGACTCGGCGCAGAGACCTGCAGTGCGCGAGCGTTAGCGCTGACTGTCCCTCTGGCGGCCGCGGGTGCCCTGCTTGCGCGTCGCGTCCGGACTCCCGGTTGCTGGTCGCGTGCTCACGATGTGTGAACGGGAGTTGCCTAGCTCTGGTGCTGTGGATCGTTCGCAAAGGCGTCGGTGGAAAGACCCGGTTTCTGCGGGTGCCTGTGGCTCTTCCTTGGCCTCTGTCGGAACGATGGTTCCGGCTGCGGGAGTCGCAACGTGTTCCCGTGCTGGTAGTGCTCGTGGCGTGGGGGCCATCAGCAGAGGAGGCTGTCTGTTGAGTCAGGCTTTTGCTGCTTTGGGTCCCCCAACCAGCAGGCGCTGGATATGACACGAGTGCGAGGTCGTAGGACGTTCTGTGGGCGTCAGCCTGAGGGCGCCTGTCTCTCAGGATGTGTCTCCTCGCTTGGTATCGCAGTCCCGTGGATCAGACGGCCGGTGTCCTCGAGTTGCTCCGAGCGCCTTCAGGGAGCCTGGTGCTGCTCGGCCTGCCGACGATCAGGCAGCGCATTGGCCCGGCAGCGTGCTTGACGGGATGGGGGCTCGGGTTGAGGCTCGTGTGCGTCATGGTGCTTCTCCTTCCACGTCCTCGCACTGCACGCGCTCCCGGGTGCTGCCTGATGCACCGCAGACTGGTTGTTGTGGCAGTGGTCGCTGGTGCTGGTCCTGTTTCTGGGTCGACGGCGGCAAAGGAGTCATGACGCGAACGTGCGGGCCGGTGGTCGCTTTCATAGTTTTCTCACCAACAGCGGGCACTTTCGCTGCGGGATGTTCCTCGGAGTACCGTTCGGTCGGCATGGTGGGGGTCGGCAGGTGAGCATCTTCCGGGCCCTCGCCGCCCTGACTCTCCAGCGGCCCGTGATCGCAACAGGACTGATCGACGTTATAGCGCAACCGCCGAGAATCACGCCAACACCCGTCGCGTCCGCGCCCAAGCCTCGATGCTGGCTCGCCGCGACTGGCTCCTCTACCACCGAGGCGCGGTCGCGTTGTCGTCGATTGTTCCCTCCCGCAACGTCGTCGTCGTTCTCGTGCCTCTGCTGGCGCGCTCAGCGTCAGGGCGCTGCCCTGGATCTCTCCCCACTCAGGTGATCGCGGTGCAGAGCCTGGTTCTGGCGCGTTTCGGAGAGCGGCTGGGACGCAGCAACGGTGTTGGCCACGGTGGTGAGATGTCCCGCAGCGCGTCATCACGATCGGACGAGCGCTGGCGCGAAGTTCTTCTCCCGATCCTTCTCCAGTGCAGACTGGTCGCCGAACGTCCGGCGGTCCAGCAGGACGAGGATCGGGAACCGCCTCCTGGATCGTCTGACGGACTTCGCCCGGCCTGTGACGCGTCGGCCCACGCCGAAGCAGGAGCGCCACGACGCTCAGCGGTGCCGGGCCTCGCGCTCAGAGCCGCGTCGCATCAGACGCAGACTCGACGATGGGTGCGCCGTCGCCCGTGGTTCCCTGAGGCCGCGGCCAGACGGCGCGCATGAGACGGAGGGCGACATGACCCTCCGCGCTGGATCAGTGGACCGACCCCCTCCATGCGTCAGCCTCAGGCTCCAGCGGTGCGGGAACGTCGATCTGGCCGGCCCGGCTGCCGTCTCGACTCAGGTGCTGGCCGGTCGCGGTTTCGCCGCCTGTCTCCTCTCCTGCGGCGCCTGTCTCTTCTCCTGCGCGCACCGCAGCCCCCTCTCCGGCGGTGCCGAGTCCCGCCACCGGACTCCCGCTCGCATCCTCTGTCCCCGCGGGTCGGTCCCACCTCCAGCTTCTCCGTCAGTGTTCGCGCAGCGCCTCCTGGGCCTCCTCCGACGTCGTCGATGCCTGCAGCGTGTTTCCCGCCACTCGGTCGGTCTGTCCAACGCCGATCCCTCCGTCGGCTCCGGTTGAGCGAGCGCCCCTCTGCCGTCACTCCCACCGCGGATTCATCCGGGGGCGACGCCAAGTGGTGCCCCGTCTCCCCTCGGATGCGCCGGCATCACCTTCAGTCAGTGGAGCTCATTCCACCAGCCGAGGAGGGCTCCGACGGCGCCTCGCCTACGTCTCCCGGAGGGTGGCCGGTTCAGCTGCAGGACCAGTCTCGGTAGGTGCCGCCTGGCTGCTGCTTACCGGTGACGCCTCCGGGCCTGGAAGACTGGACTCCTCTACTGGACCGATCTCGGTGCAGCCCGTTTGCTCGCCGACCAGGAGATCCGATGCTCAACGACGTCGTCCCAAAGGGTGTCCTGATGGCAAAAGTCTTGACGTCGAGGGGGCGTGTGAAGAGCGCCCTGAAGCCGAGTTCTTTTTCATACATCCGACGAAGGTGCGCAGAGCCTCGAAGAGAGCTCAGGGCACCCAATCTGTCGGGGTGTGGGAGATCAGGCGACGGTACCGCGCTGGTGATCCGGTCGTGTTGTGAGTGCACTCAGGACGAAAGGTGTTCACGTGGGTGCCAGCTGCTGGGATCCGCTGCTGCCGGTCACACATCGCTGCGTTGCATTCGCTCATGGTCGCGGTGATACTGCAGCTGTGCCTCACCGGACCAGCCGCTCTGGGTGGGACGCAACGGTCATCCATAGCATCCAGGTCGGCCTGGGATTGAGGCACAGGCATCCAGCAGCAAGCGTGTCCAGTGATCCGTAGTTACAAGCATGTCCGACATAATTATCTCCTGACAGTAAGATTAGGTGTGGGTGCGAGGGGCGTCAGGCAGGGAGGTGTGTAGCTGCCGGCGTTACGCCAACGCGCTGGGCACCGGCTGCGGACTCCCGCTTCAGTGCTCTGGTACGCCTGGTCGGTTGACTTCAGAGCGTCGGAAACTTGGCCAGCGCCTGGTCGATCCGGCGGCCCGTCCTCAGCGTACTGCTGAACGACCTGAGCGGCGGCGGCCGCACTCTCAGCCCTGCCAGCCGGACTGGGACTCGGCGGCTGCGGCTGAACCCGCTGACTGATCGCGTTCTGCTCGGCGCGGTGCGTATCCACGGTCTGGCTCGCCTTGGCAGTACGCCACTCTCTGACTTTAGATTCTCGACCATGAGGCTCCTCTTTCTCAGGACTGCTTGTGACAGCCGCTGCGGGTGAGCAGCGTTGACGAGAACGCCCTGTGACAGGAGGGCCTCGAATTGTTCAGATGCTGCTCTCTGGCTCGCCCAGACTGGCGTGTGGCAAACCGATCGCGGCATTAATTCACGTAATGTGATCGAGATCGGTGTGGGCGGTCGCCGCAGGAGTCTGCCCTGTTCCCCTAGGCTGACACCCGATTCGTGATCTACGATGGAGTGTCTCTCGGCTGCGTCCGCAGTTGGTGTTGACTCGTCTCTCGTCCCGCTCTCCAGGAGAATCGCCTTGCCTCCTCCCGCCTCGCGTGTCCGTGCGCGGCTCCTCCTCATGCCCGTTACCGTCGTCTACGAGCGCATCCTGGACAGATGTCTCGTTGCCGGTCGACCTGCCGCTGGTTGAGGTGGTTCCGGCGCTGGCAGAGAGGCTTGAGGCTGGGGAGGATGCCTCGACCTACGGCCTAGTGTCTGACCACGCAGTCGGTGCTGTTCGGATGACTCCCTGTCGCTGGCGGATCAGCGAGTTGACGCGGGTGATGTTCTGACGCTCGACCTGCGCAGCACGGAGGCGGAGCACCGCTATGACGATCTCACTGAAGCGGTTGCGGCCGCCGTCGAACGACAGCAGGTCGCGTAGGAACCCAAGGACACGATGTCCTTGTCGGTCGGGGCGACATGCCTGCTCTTTGCTGCTGGAGGCGCACTTCTCCTGCGCCAGGGGGCTGGAGGGTGGGTAACGACCGGCCTGTGCGGCGGTTGCCGCAGTGCTGCTGATCCCGGCATCACTGGCCATCAAGCGGATGAAGGGAAAAGGTGCCTGGGCGCTGGTCGCGACGGCGGCGGCATTGGCCGGCGTGGCGCTTCATACTGGGATGCCGGGCCGCCTACTGGAATGAGGATGGCTGCGGCAGCGCTGCTGGCGTCACGAGTGCTGAGCGCTTGCATCCCGATGCTGGACCGCGATCGTCCACTGGGTTGCTGGCCCGGTGCTCGTGGGCGTCGCCATGATGGTGACTGGACTGGGAACTCCAGGCGCTCGGCTATCAGCTGGCGCCGGTCCTGGCACTGGTGAGCGCGACCGCCGCAGGCGTCTCGCTGATGACCCCGTGGCTCGCGCTCGCCTCAGTTCCTGTGACCATCAGCCTGCCCGACCAGCGGGGGTATCAGTGCCGAGGACGAGGGGCCGATCAGGCGGCGCTGACATCTCGCATCCTGAGCATGCACGGTCTGGTGCTATCCGTGCGCATCGCCTGCTCCAGTGATCGTGCTGGCCTCGGTCCCTCTGGCCTCGGTCGGTTGACGACGGTGTCAGCTCTGGTCGCCGCACGCGGTCGCTGCGATGCTGAGCACGCGAGCGGTCCCGGTCGCGCGCCGGATGTGACAGCCGAGTCGTGGGCGGCATGCTCATTCTGGCGACGCTGTGCCGTGATCGTTCTCCGTCGAGCTAACTTCATCATGCCGATGGCGGTGCTGGTCGGGTCGTAGGCGTAGTGGTCCTCATTCTGAACGTCCTTGAGCCGAGCTACCGCCGAGACGGCGCGCGTCACTGACGTCATCGAGATCCTGGTTCTTCTCTTCATTGCGCCCCTAGCGCCCTTGTTATTGGGGTACTGTGATGGCTTCCAATGCGACATCCCTCAATGCGCAGCGATTCAACCGGCAGCGCCTCGTCATGGCCTTCAGTGCGGGAACGCCTGGGGGAGAGAGCTGGAGCCGCGCAATATGCTCCGGCCGGTGCGGCGGGATCGCGGTGGCACTCGTCATCCTGCTGGTTTCATTGGCCATGGGCCGGTTCCGTCTCCTCTGCCCAATGGCTGGCAGAACAACACGCTTGTGGTGGCTGAGGGCGAGGACGCGCATGTCACCATCCGCGGACGTCTGCGTCCGATCACGAATATCGCCAGTGCCCGGCTCCTGTCGGACCCCGGATCGCTTCCAAGCAGACCACGACCGGTGCGGACGCTCTTGACGGGATCGAGAGGGGCTCGCAGGTGGGGCTCGCTCGACGCTCCTGAGTCGCTTCCGCCGCCAAGTCACTGGTCTCGGGGATGGGCCGCGTGCTCCTCCACCTCAGGGGCGACGTCGACCTTCGTCGGTTCCTCGCCCTCAGGCATGGGCGCAGTAGGACATGCGCTGGTCTCGGTGGATGGGAGTCACCTCATCGCCGCTAATGTCGCATCCGACTCTCTGAGAATCGTGACGCCATTCTTCCGCCCTGGGACTGGACTCGCCCTGTCCTGAAGGTGGATGCCACCTGGATCAACCTCTCCTCCCAGGGGCAGTACGACTGGCCTTTCTCATTTGATCGGACGCTGGTGCCCGAGTGAGCACCTTGTCCTCCTCGATCACCAATCCCACCGCCGGCTCACTGCTGGTGGTCTCTGACGGATCGGGGGCTCAGCGCCACTACCTGGTACGGGCTGACGGCCGAGTGGCTCGTCTCAACGAGGTCGAGCTCGCGATGTACCAGCTCGGTTCCCTCGGCGTCAGTGAGCAGCAGGTCAACGCCTCGGACCTGAGCCAGACCAGCGACGTCGTCGTCGGCACCTCGACCGGCCTGGCACGCTGGGCAAGCGGCGCTCTCGAGAATCAGAGCGCCTGTGCTGTCACTCCAGGTCAATGCCTCGGGTAAGGCGACCTCAGCGATCAGCGCGAGCAATCAGATTGAGAGGGAGGAGTGACGGTCAAGGGAGGAAGGGAGCTCCTGGTGCGGGCAGCCTCGGGAGGTTCCGCCGGCCAGATCTTCCTTCTCACGGATGCAGGCCGCGTCTGGGCTCTGGGAGGCACCAGCGCAGACACGGTCAAGCAGCTTGGCTACTCCATGAGCAATGTCTCCGACATTCCCTCCCCGTGGATCTCCTTGTTCCCGTCGGGGCCGGAGCTGTCAGCGCCGTCTGGAAGGACGTGTCGGACAAGTGAAGCGCTCCCCTCGTCTCCTCGCAGTCTGTGCTCTACAATGGTCGCGCTGGTCACGTCCCCCATCATGGGGATGGCATCGTTCGCGAGTTCTGGTGCGGCCAGAGGAGTCGGTGCCGCAGCCGGCGGAACCATCCTGCCTCGTTTTTCCGATGCCAGGTTACTCATCGTCACCGTCACCGACGCCGGAGCCCGCTCCAGCTCCCTGCCTTCGAAACCGCGGCGCCGGAGACTCCATCGCCGACGCCGTCGCCGACGCTGTCGCCAACACCGGAGCCGGAGCCGGAGCCGACGGTTTGCCACCCAGCCCGTCCAGACCGGTCCTCCACCGATCAATGCTGATGTCGCTGACTGCCAGCATGGTCAGGGGTCACTGCTGAAGAGCGCCCCACCGGCGTTCAAGCAGATCGGTGTGGAGCACGCCTGGAGCGTGACAGAGGGCAGGGCGTTGTGGTGCAGTTGTCGACTCCGGCGTGGATGCGACCAACCCCACCTTCAGGAGCGATGGCTCCGGAGATCGATCTCCTTGCCAGGGAGACGGGCAGAGTGACGAGGACGGCGAACGGCCGTGGCTGGATGATCGCTGCCCGCCAGGTGGAGGGCTCCGGAGTCGTGGGGATCGCCAAGAGTGCCACCCATCATGCCGGTTCGTGTCTATCAGGGGTCTCTGAGGACCAGGTGAAGAGGGGCGTCGGCCCGACGCCCGCGCGTACCGCCCAGGGCATTCAGTGGGCGGCAGACAACGGCGCTAAGGTGATCGTCGTCGGCCACATGCTCACGCAGGATGAGCTCGAGGTCCAGGCCGCAGTGAACCATGCGACCGCGGCCGGGGCCATGGTGGTGGCCGGGGCTGGGGCCAAGGAGACACGAGTCGCCCGAGCAGCGGTGCGACGGCGTCCACCGCGCCTCCCGCGACTGACGCGAACGGGGCCGAGCTGCGTTACCCAGCCGCCTACTCGAATGTCCTCGGAGTGACGAGGCCTGGATGCCAGCGGCGGCGTCTCGAAGGAGGTGCTGCAGGGCTCGACGTTGATGTGGCGGTTCCGGCTCAGGCCGTTCCCACCACGTTCTTCGATGAGGGGACTGTCTGGTCTCCCAGAGCCGCCCTCGCCCTCGTTGGCGGCTGGGTACGCGGCAGGTGTGGCTGCCCTCGTAGTGGCGGCGCACCCAGGGGAGACGCCTGCGGACTGGAAGTACCGCTGACGGTGACGCGATCCGACCGGAGCCGGCGAAGTTCAACCCAGCCACCGGTTGGGGACTGATAGCGCCTTATGCGGCTTTGAACTTCGTTAATGACGGCACGGCGGTGGGACCGAGAACCCTGCGCGGCGCCCACCTGGTGCTGACGCCGTCGCCGAGCTCGCTGGAGACCGATCGTTCCTGATCCGGCGCCCGGGCGCCGGGCGCGATAGCGGGCTACGGGCGCCGTGGGGATGGTGGGCCTGGCCCTGGGGCTCGTAGCCAGCAGGGTTCGGGGCGAAAACAACCCTTGGGTTGAGTGTCGAGGGGAGAAGGTTCTGAGCCTCAGGCGCCGCCGCCGCTTCCGGAGAACAACCCCGTCGAGTGGGACAAGGATCGGCGGGACTCCATCAGGGCCCTGGTTGACAACTTCAATACTCAGAAGGCGTCAGCATAACTCGCTGGCCAGTGAGGCCAGTGATGTCCGTACCAGAGAGACCGAGACGCGTCAGGTCTTTGCGGACGCGTGCTCCGCGGTCATTGAGCAATCCGGTGTGGAAGGGCTCGGGGGTGCTCTCTTCCCGGATTTGTCGGCGGGCGGTGGTGTCGCGGCGGGTAAGGCGGCGATCTGGGTGAATTCCGTGGCACAGAGCACTGCGACTCTGGCTGAGGGTGCGGGCCTCAAGGCGACTGATGCTGTGGTCAAGCATCCCATGCGGGCAAGCCCAACAAGTGGGTGACGTCCCATGACCCCAGGAGGGGCACGCCCTAGGGTGTGAAGCCCTACATGGTGCGAAATGATCGCCATCTCAGTAACTGGGAGGTCCCCAAGGGTAAGAGCGGCGGCTGGGGAGGCAAGACTGTCGCTGCTGTGAAGAAGGCAGCGCCGTACCTGGACAAGGTCAGCAAGGGGTTCGTGGCGGTCGACTTTGCTGTCAGCGGCTACGAGCAGTGGGAGAAGGATTCTACATCCCTCCTCCCTGAGCGAGGGCAAGAAGGTTGCGCTGCAGCAACGACTGGAGCCGCTGCGGCAGTGGGTGGAGCGGCTGGGGCGAAGGCCGGCGCAGCCATCGGAGCGACGATTGCTGTGGCCGGCGGCCCCATTGGAGTCGCTGTTGGAGGAGTCGTCGGAGGTATCGCCGGAGGGATGGCGGGTTCCTGGGCCGGAAAGACAATTGCCAATGCATTCAACAATACAGTTCTTAAATGACGATCGCGCAGGCTTTAGAATTGACTACTTCTGAGTTGGTGGCAGGCGTTACGGCTGCGGTTGCCGGTGGTGTGACGTTGGTGAACTGGTGGTTTGTCATGTTCTCTGATAGTTGGAACGGCCACTTCCAACGGGATCTCTCGAAAGTTTGGTTCAACCTCGGACGTAACACAGAGTCGCTAATAACTCCTGCTAGTGGAATAATGATGCTGTCCGGTAGTTGCTTTTTGTTCTTGGCCGAAGGAGGAGTTGAAAGCGCTTGGTTGCTAACCTGCTCGGGTGTGATATTTATATTGGAGTATGGCTTCGTCGTGCTGGGTCTGTTTCCATTTCGGATGCCGGGGGTGGATGTATCCGGAGTGGCAGTTGGCGAGGCGTCGTCGGGCGGAGGAGGCTGCACGGGCTGCTGGAGTGGTTGAGCGAGTGGGCTCTGGGAGTGAGGCTCCTTTCGTCAGCTGGGTCTGAAGCGACCTTCAAGAGCTGAAGGCCTCAGTCCCAAGGACTTTTTACAGAAACTACTTGGACGTATGTGCTAGGCATGGTGGTGAATTGCCGGGGTGGGTGAGCCACAGCGAGTGACGGCTAGAGGAGGCGGGACGCATGAGTGAGTCGGTGCGTGTTCAGCTGGCGCTGGGTGGCGGCCGGTGACGGTTGATGAGCTGCCTGCAGGGTTGCTGGGGGCATTGAGGACACGGTGCGTTATGTTGCGGCGGCTGTGCCTGGGACCCTGTGCTGTCTCCTCACTTCTGAGACAGTTTTGAGTGTCATGGCTAGAGGCACTCGCTGGGCAGGGCCAGGGCGGGCTGGGGTTTCTGGAGGCGAGTGGTGCCGAAGGGACGAGGCGTGACGGGGTGTCGGCGTCCATGGTGCTGACATCAACCCCGCATCGGCGATGCGCGCCGGGGAGAAACCGCAGCATTCCAACGATCCTCGCTGCGTATTGACGGCGGGGTCGTTGATGTCAGCGCTGTGGACACCGAGTCGTGGGACTGACTCGACTCTGCGGGGTCGTGATGGCGGAGCCAGACCTCGCACCCCGGGGTCGACTGTACTTTCCCTGCACGGGCGCCTTCCGGCTCGCGTGCAGGGGCCCGGAGGTCATGGTTCAACGCCCGCTCCGGCCCCTACGCTCCGAGTCGACCAATGTGCACAGGGTGGGAGCTGAACTGGTCAGGGGTTGTGCGTACTGCACGCTCCCACGGCAAGCCTCAACCAGTGTCTCGATGTCATGACATCCGAAACTCTCTGAAGTCATGAGACACACTGTGCATGCCGCGGGACTCGTGCTTATGCGCCGAATCTGGTGGTGGTGCGCACGCCGTTGGGTGCGGATGAGGTTCTGGGGTGGTGCTGCGTGGGCTCGGGTCGGGGCGATTGTGGATGCGATTGCTGGTGTGGATGATTGATGAGTGCCCGGCTGAGCACCTGCGTGAAGGGCGGTCGGCTGCGCAGCGGCGTCTATATCCTTGATGAGACGGCTCTGACGTTTATGCAGCGGCCTGGATCCGGGAGACCCTTGGTGAGGGGCCTGCCGTGGACGGCGACCTTACCTGTGCCACGCGTGAGTTCGGTGCCCACTTCGGTCACATGTATGAGATGAGCCGGTCTTGGAGGTTTGTGGCATGAGCTCTTTTGACGCTGAGCGTGGTGTGATGGTCCTGGAGCCGGAGCAGTGGGACGTCCTTCAGAGGATGGTGACCGGTCCTGTTGCCCAGCGTGCGGACTACGCTGAAGAGGTCCTGGTGGGTCGCAGGGAGATCCGGGCGTTATCGATCCCTATGGGCCGACACTGATGGTGTCACGTCTACGGGCTGTCATTGAGTCGAGGTGCCGCATATCGCTCTGGCCAACGACAATCTCTATCCCCGTCCCATGGTTGATGACGGTCCTGATGATATCTATGACACTCTGGCTGCTGCGGTGCGTCTGGCGGATGTCCGGGCCGCTGAGGCCAACATGGATGCTATCGGCTATGGCGGGCCGAGGGCCTCAGTTCGTGCGGGACGCTCGTGACGGGCGGTGGACGATCGTGCTTCACAGCCGGAGGACCAGGGACCGGGATGAGGGGTTCGTCCTGACCGATCGGCTGATGACCCTGGGGTGAGCACCATGGTCTACGTCATCGAGGAGGACGACTCTCCGTTGGTGACCCCAACGGCCCCAGCCGGGGCATCCCGATCCCGTGTCCGCCACCGAGTATGGGGACACCTATCATCCTGGATGTAGGCCACGAGCTGATATAGGCGGCTGAACCGCGATGGTGCTGCGATGCCCCACTGCGGCTGCCAGATCCGATGAGGATCGCCCGACGACGAGGATCGCCAGGAACTCCGGCCCCGTGTGAAAAGGCCAGTGAGCGTATGTGTTTGAGTGCTGACACCGTGGTGCAATTATCGCAAGGTTGTAGGCGGTCAGGGAGTGATGTGAGTCGCAACGGCGATGATCATGGCACATGCCGGTGTGGTCTCTAGCTATGGACAGGCACCCCAGTGACAGGGAGATGAAGATGAACGTGACGACCAGGCCTGGAGTCAGGGACAGTCCTGAGCCTCGGAATTCAACAGATGGGCAGATCCCTGTCGAGTACTCAGAGATGCCGATACCACTGGCTCGCGCCACGAAGACCGTACCAAAGCCAGGCTCAATGATGTGAAGCACGCCGGTGACAAGAACAGACTGGCAGGATGCGAGGCTGGGTGTGACTGGTGCTGTCCGGGAAGGAGAGGCGCTTGATTGAGGGTGTCGCAGAGACTGCCCACCGGTGCTTGTCAGCAACATGAATATTGTCAGGACAGCGAATACCTCGTGGCTGTACATCTTCTGGGTGCCTGATGTCAGTGTTATCGTCTCTAGGGTAAACCATATCGACATGGCGGCCATACTCGAGTCTGCTTGATTCCTGAAGAGATTGCGCATGGCTGGAGGGCCACCAGACTGGAGGAAAGGTCGACAGTAGTTCAGTATCATCGGCAGAATCACCCAACCAGCTGGGGTTGGTTCTGACGATCTGCCAGAAAGAAAAGAGTGTATGGTCTGCAAAACGCGTATGGTCAGATCAAGCAACGTTGCCGGCTTCTCTCCGCGCCATGGGATCGATACTCCAGCGCCTGCGAAAGTTGCCGACCATCGTTCGGCAGCAGGATGAAGAAGCGGGTGGAAGGCACCGCATGGTTTGGCGTGATAGCCGCTTCGGTCAGGCACTCGGGTGGAAAAGCTGAGGTAAAAGGCTGGTATGTCGGATATTGTGGTGCTTCGGCCGGGTTGGCAGGTGCTGCGATGCCGAAACCTGTGCAGGTGGAGGTGAAGGTGCTGCTCCGACGACGGCGGGCTCCAGGGCGACCTGCATTGACTGGGTGGGAATTGCGGTGGCGGTCGGTAGGGAGCGTACTGCCCTCGTGGGGGATCGAATGTCTGCCGCATAGTGGCGGTAGTAGCGATACCACCTGTCTGTTGTCGGACCGCACCTGTGCGCATCCCAGTGGTACTGAGGCGGGTGGGGGCCTGGCGCCATCGGCCATGGGTGGCTGCTAGCGACGATGCTGACGGAAGCGTCTGCGTGACGGCGTGCCGGGCTGCTCGAAACGCAGAGAGCCGTGCGAGGCCGCTGGTGGAGCGCGCCGTGGCGGCACCGCGACGGCTGCGAGCAGAGGTGCCCGATAGGGGCGGCTCCGACGATGACGGTCAGCACCTCCACGGGAGCGTCGGAGCGTGTAAGCATGTTCGCCGCTCTTGGGAAGCCCATAGACCGCAACAACAGGGAGGTTGTGGAGGGTTAGGGAGGCAGCCGGCGCTCATCGATGTGGTAAAAATGCTTTGCTGCGAGGTGATCGCATTCCAGGAAGAGCTGGCGGCTGCTGAGGTGATCGCGACGGTAACAAAGTAGTCCTGGCGCTGGAGAGTGCCGGCCCTTCTGGGTCCAGACCATAGAGCCACGCATTGGATGTGCTGGCTGATGCTTTTTAGCATGCCGCTATTGACGTTCCTGCTACTAGTGTGAGTTCTGCCAGGCGAAATACATTGTTGAGGAGTATAAACGACAGGCGCCCAGGGCTAAGGTGGTGGTCCCATGGCTGGGGTCAGGCGCTGGTTGATCCGGGCGTTGAGAAATGCCTGAGCAGTGCTAACGATGAATAATAGGGTGATGCAGATGCTCTGCAAGCCGCTGTAGAAACTGTTTTCTGGGTTCCCGCTTGTTGCGGTGAGCGTTCCTACACCGAACCACAATGACAGTCCCGACCATCTCGGAGACTGGCTGATTGCGGACCAGGTGGCGCAATCCAAGTGAGTGAGCCCATATTGCCGGCGTGACCGCGAGGAACATCGCGGTGATAAACAAGACGTCACCCATCCGCTATTCGTTTTGAGGTGAGGACGAAGGTTATATAATGAGCGAACTCGGGGCGCAGGCAACAAGCATCATGATGAGTGCCAGCCTTCTCCGCCGCGCCATGGTACGTAATTTCCTATACCGATGCTCTGTGGCGAGGTCGTCTGCGTGCCTGGGTGGCCCAGAGCTGGGATCTGGCCTCCGGCGGAGTAGCCCGGCGCCGTCACCGCTCCGCTCAGGTAAGCAGCCCCAGAGCTCTCATAGCCCTGCTGGTGGGGCTGGTATTGAGTATCGCTGTTGGGCCAGCCAGATATTGTGGTGCAGGGGGCCTGCACGGGCGGATACGGCTGGCCTGGGATAGCCGCAGCTCGCGCAGTGACGCACTGGCTGGGTCAGGATCGCAGCTGCTCCGAGTGCGTGTGGGGAGACCTGACCGGCTGGCGTTGGCATCTGCCCGTAAACTGCTCCGGAATATGGCGCATTCGCCGGCTGCTGGCCGTACGCGGCATACGGGGCGTACGGCGAGTTCGGTGAGCCGCCTTGACCCTGCGGCGGCCCGGGATGGGGCGATGGGTATGTCATGGCGTGGTCCTGATGGTCGTGGCTGAGGACCCTGAGGCCTGATCTCGGCCCGGTCTCAAGGTTCATTTCCTGAGCCCTGGTCACCTCAGTTGCGTGCAAAGTAGTGAGACGAGTTACGGATGATCTGTCCGGCGTCGTGCGCCTCGGAGGACCGGGCCTGGGTGAGGATGTCCTCGCTCATGTCCGGGTCACCGTATCCAGCCTCGTCGTGGATGCTGGCGCGCCGCTCGAGGGAACAGACGGCGTCGAGCTACGAGGTTGAACTGGCGGGCGTAGACGTTCCCTTGCCCGCGCAGCATCTGGACGGGGCGAGTCAGGGGCTGGCCAGCAGAGTCGCGTGTGCGGGCACCTCTCGACGCCCTCGTAGTGACCGGCGAACGCGCGGTGACGGCCGCAGGGAGTCCGCAAGCACCGGGTCCTCGCGGCCTCCGCCGTCAGGAACAGGTCGTGACCCACAGGCTCCTCGCCAGAGCTCCTCGTGGGTTCCGGGTCCCGAGTAGGCAGCCGGGACCTGTAGCGCGACGCCGGTGGCCAGGGCAGGATCCCTCATGAGGACCACCGCGAGAGCAGCTCCGGATCTGCTCCTCGACATGCTGCTGGCTACAGGTCTTCTCCGCCGTCGGCGTGTCCGCGTTGTGAGGCTGAGCTCCGATCAGCACACCGGAGACATCGGCCGCGGTGAAGGAGGCAAGAAGTCGACCTCCTCCAGGGGCGATGTGCACGGGTCCGCCGCGCGGCAGCTCGCTCTGGAGTCGAGGAAGGACTCATACTCGTCCCGCGCCGCCTCGTACTCGGGGCGCGTCGTCCTCATGATGAAAAGGCTTCACGGGACCACTGCAGGGGGACCGGCCGGAGGTGCAGGGCTCCCTGGGTCACAGAACAGCACGAGCACGATGAAGAGCCAGAAGAGGTGAAACCGGCGAGGATGAACCCCAGCCAGGCCATGCCCTCGCCGAGGTCGTAGGCTGTGGCGCAGGCGCCATGTGCAACGATGCCCAGGATGATCCCGGCGACACCGACGAGGGGATGAAAGTCACGGCCCGCAAGTCAGGGCGGCTGTAGCTCCCGAGTCCGTCGGGGACAGGGCGCCCGTGTAGCAGGAGCCGGAGAAGATCTCCGCAGGGTTGAGATGCTCGGTGCCCGGGAGGCGATCCCGACAGGAGGCCGTTGACGTACTGATCCGAGCCCGGGGAAGGTCGGTGCGCTCTGTCCTGGAGGTGCGGGCCGGGCGTTTGCTCGCAGCACCATCATGCCCGCCGATACCGGATGCAGCATCATCCCGGCAGAAGAGACGGACGGGCGCAGGCTGTGCCTCGCCTCGGAGCGCCCGATCGGCGCGGCCCCGCCGGGGGCTATGCTGAAAGTCCCGGCAGGGCTCTGCCGGGAACCTGCCAGCATCCGCGGGCCTCCGCAGTGGAGCTTCTCACGGGACACCAGTCATTTCCCCATTGCTCGAGCAGGAGACCGCTCGTGTCCTCTTCTCCTTCTCGCGGCTGGCGCCTTCACGGCGACGGCGGTCCATCGCTCCGGGCGGGGTCGTCGCCCCGGTGGGCGGCTCACCTGGCCGCGCACGATCGGTATCGGTGTCCAGCGTCGTTGTGTTCGGCGCCACCTTCCTGCGGTGCCGCTGCTGACGGGCTTCGACCCAGCGACCACGCTGTTCTTCACCGGGTAGGAACCCTGCTGTTCCTGGGCAGCATCCTCAGGGCGCCTGCCCAGCTACCTGGGCTCCTCCTTCGCGCTCATCGCCCCCATCGGAGCGGTGACCAGCTACGTGGCCGACGGTGGAGGCCCCATCGACTCCCACAGGCGTCTGGCTCAGGGCAGGATCTCGCGCGGGCCTGTCCCTGCTCCTCGTGGGCGTCGTCGTCCATCTGGCCGGGGCCGGCTGGATCGATCGCCTCATGCACGGTCGTCACGGGCGATCCTCTCCTCATCAGCTTCAATCTGCGCCCTCGGCCTGGAACAGTCAAGCAGGCCCCAGTGACGGCGGTCGTCACGATCGTCTCGATCTACTCATCACCGTCGCCGTGCGAAAGGCATCATGCCGGGCGCCTGGCGATTCTCATCAGCGTGCTCATCGGTTACGTCACCGCCGTGGCGCGCGGTGAGGTCGAGTTCTCAAGAGTTTATCGGCGCGCCGGTCGCAGGACTGCCGCACTTCCTCCGCGACGCTTCGACGTGGGCTACCTGGGCCTGCTTCATCGTGGGTGCTCGTGCCATGGTCGCGAGAGAGCATCGAAGGCACGTCAAGTCAGCTCAGCGATGACCGGCGAAGGACGCGCGGCGACATCACCGGGCGCGCCCTGTTCGCCGATGGGCGCATCACCGCGCATCGCCGGTGCCGGTGGTGGCTCGGGCACCGCCACCTACGCGGAGAACATCGGCGTCATGGCGACGCGTGTCTACTCCACCCGCTGCCTGCACAGTGGTGGCGGCGCTGGCGCCCTGGGCCTGTCCTGCTGCCGGGGTTCAGGGAGGTCGTCGCCACCATCCCGGCGCAGGCGTCCTGGGCGGTGCCGACGGTCCTCTGCGGAATGATCCGGCATGCTGGGCGTGCGCATCTGGGTGCAGAACCGGGTCGGCTTCGCCGACCCCGTCAGCCTCAACACGGCGGCCAGTGTCCATGGTGGTGGCCATCAGCTACTACCTGGCCTGGACGCACGCGACCTTCGAAGGCATTGCGCTCGGTTCGGTGGCTGCCATCAGCGCATCTACCACGTCATGCGCTGGATCTCGAAGCGCACGGCGCAACCTGGAGCAGGCATCCCCGGCCTCAGCCCCCGCCGGCGCTGCCGAGCGGAGGGCCCGGCCTACTCAGCCCGCGCCGCCCGCTCCCCGTCGGCCGCCTCCCGGGGGTGGCCTCGGCGCATCCAGGCCCCGACGGCGACCGTGAAAGGACAAGGCAGGTCACAGACGGCGGTCACCAGCCCCCGGCAGCGTCCCAGCTCAAGCTGGACTTCTTCGTATGCGGCTTGTCAGCCGGGACGCAGTCGCTGGGGGCGGTGATGGGTTTGTCGGCGCCCGAGCAGGCAGATCTCGTCGGACTTGGCGCGTTCTGCCGTTACTCCTTGCCCGGGACCACTGAGACCGGGCGTCGTCGTCAGCGAGCTCGAGTCGATCGCGCATCGAGTTGGGGAGACCTGTACCAGGGTAGGCGGTGGTCGACTGCTCTTGGAGGAGGATCTGGACCTCGCCGTTGTATGATGCAGGGCCCAGTCGCTCGCCGAGGCTACCTTCAGGCCGCAGCTCCAGGCCCTGCTGAACCTCCGTCGCAGGCCCACCGTCTCCAGGCCGTTGTGAGACGTTGATCGGCGAGTCGTGACGTCGACGGTCTTGGCCCGCTCGAGCGGGCATGGCTGTCGTACGTAGGTGGCGGTGCTCTTGGGCTGCGAGAGCCCGGGTTGTAGGCGGGCAGGATGCCCAACGACCAGGAGGCTCACGAGTGACGCGAGGACCACTGACCGCCAGGATGGAGCCGATGACGGTGGCCTGACGGTGCTGCATGTGCCGCCGGTACTCAGGTGCGCGGATCTGCGGGACTCTCACCGCAAACGGTAATGGACGATGGCGCTCATCGGGCGGTGGTGGGCTCGATGTGACATGGGACCGTGCTCGAGGCTGCGGGTCCCTCGAGGTCCTGGACGGATGTCGCCGTTGAGTGTCAGGCGCTCGGCGGTGCAGGTGCGAGACCTCAGGACCCCCGTCCTCCAGTGACTTCCGAGATGCGGGGCGTGGATCGCCGTGCGTCCCTGGGCGCGGCGCGTAGCGCCAGTGCAGCCCGGTCTCCAGGTACAGGTCTCGCCAGAGGAGACGTGGGCGGGTCTCCGTAGAAGAGGTGGGGTCGTCATCCAAGAGGCTGCGCAGGTCGAAGTCGCGCGGGTCGTGGTGAGATCGGCGAGGCGGATCTGTCGGGGGCGATGACGGCACTCGCGCTGGTGGTGACCCGTGGTCCAGGGTGAGGGCCTCTCTGCCTGCCAGAAGATCCATGAACATCCAGTGAAGTGGAGGCCTGAGGCGCTGGCGGGCACCGTGGGGGTCCAACATCCGAGTTCGTCCGCGGTGCGAGGCCTGATCCGGCCTCCTCAGGACCAGCGTGCCAGCACGTTATATCTCTCACTGCGTTGGAATGTGGTCCGCAGAACGATCGTCTTGTCATCTTGTTGTGATTGGCGTTATCTCTAGTCTGAGTGGTTCGCTAGGAAGAGGGTCGTCTGATGCGGAAACTGGCGCCATATCTGACTTTCAGACAGTTCCCCTTACTTCAGGGCTCCTACTACGGTGTTGTGCTGCCGACCTCGACGAAGGATGCCGCAGTCATGACCGCGCACGGTCCGCCGAGCAACTACCATCCCCTGTCCTCGTTCCCTACCTCGACCGCTATGCTCCTGGCCGGTTGTCAGTCCGGTGGTGCTTGAACGCCAATCAGCGGGGCACTGCGGGCTCGGCTCTGCCAGAGTCACAGTCGACGGCTCCGAGAGACCTCCAGGCAGAAGTCCGGACATGCCTCCCCTCATCCCAGGCCCCACGGGTAGGGCACAGGCAGAGTCGTCGCGCCGCAGTCCTCGCCGGATCCAAGTCCCGATCCGTCAGGCCCGCGTGCCCGGTGAGCCCCGGCCGCCGCCAGCGGGACTGGTGCCGCCAGGCCGCCACTCCCGGTAAGGCGGCCGCAGCGGCATGCTGCTGGCCAGCAGCGGCGATGCCTCCAAGGCTCCTGAGGCGAGCAGCAGCATGACCGGCTCCAGCCGGCCGCAGACCCAGACCACGCGAGCGGGCGCAGCCTGCGCAGCCAGCAGCTCCAGTCTCAGCCTCGCCCGAGCCACACAGGCTCAGGCGCGTCGACAACTCCGGCGACAGGCGAATCAGTCCAGCGAGGCCGGCTCCCAGCCCGCGGCGCCCGCCGCTCCACAGGCCACCCAGGCCCGTCCTTCGTCTCGGACAACCTCGTCACGGGAGACCCGCCATGATCGTCTCTCCGTCAGGCAGACATCGGCTGTGACCTGTGCACTTCGCGGGCTGTGGTGTCTGTCCTACCGCTCCGGCGGCACCACGGCAGAGCGCGATGGGCTCGCCCAACTGGTGAGTTCGACTCTCAGTGGTGGTAACACGCCTCAGATCAGCGGCCGCAGCAGGGGCGCCTTCTCGCTGGACGCCGCATTCCGTGGCGACAGGCTCCGCGCCCAGGTGGTTGGTACGGCCAGTCCGTTACCTGGCTCCTGGGTGTGCAGGCTCTGAGGAGACGGGCATGACCTGCCACTAACACGAGACCGGCCACGGCGTCTTCCTCCAGCTCCGCTCGGTACGAGACCTTCTGAGCAGCTGTGGTTCCAACCATGCGCTTTCGCCCCGGCACGGAGCCGGGGCGAGCGTAAACCGGAGTCGTGAGTCGAGATTCGCCGGAGGAACGGGAAGGTGCATGCGCGTGGTGAGCAGATGGGGCCTCTCGAGGTCCGCGCACATGCCCTCGACGGGCTCGCGAGGCCGCTGGAACGCCTGGCTGCGCCGGACCGACTCGCCCTTGAGATGGTCGTCGAGATCGAGGCTTTGGGGGAACGTCACCTGCGCCAACCCGGGTGCTGCGCAGACCAGCCTTCTACGCCGGCTCACGTGGGTGGAGGACGGCGTGCCCGATGCGCTCGTTCGATGCCGTCGCCCTGCGCGGCGCCGACCCGCGCCGATGGCGCCGCCTGGACCTGGGCCTTCCTGTCGAAATCAGTACGCGAGACAGGGGCTCACCACCGACCGACTATGACGCCGTCCCGACCTCGTTCCGCCGTGCACGGGACGACTGTGCGGCTCGAGCAACGGCTCTTCCCCGTGCTCGGGCGGATCCCCGGTGCGATGGCGCGGCTCGAGTCCGACGACGTCGAGGACGCTCCCTCAGGTGGACTCCAGGCGGCGAGGGGAAAAGAGCTTTCGGCGCCCGCTCGGCCGCCCCTCGCCTGCAGCCGCGTTAGACCCCGGCCTGCGCATCCTCGTCCACCTCGAAGGAAGATCTCGTGTCGATTCTCAAGTCCCTTCAGACTCTCTGGCGCTTTCAACGGTGACTACGGCAGCGGCGACATTTTAGCACCGGGTGTCGAGGGCCTACAGCTGCAGCAGCCACCCGCCTCGCGGTCCCGCGCGGCCTCCGGTGCCGCAGATCAGGTGGGCGACGCCGTCGAAATGGGCTTGGTCAAGACCCTCGCCAACCTCATGCATCGCCTGGATACCCGCTGGGGCTGCGTGGTGATGGGAGTGCTGATAGCCGGATCGTCAGCGTGGTCAGGTGAGAGAACGGTGCACTCATTGCCGCGATCAGGATCCCCGGCGGCCCTGTTCTGGATCTGATGACGACGCTGGGCTCCACACTGCTGCGCTTCGGGATCGCCCGTGGGGAGGTGACGGTCCGGCCCTCGTTGCGCCTCTGGCTTCGACGCGGCTGCCGCGGTTGTGCTCGTCGGTCTTACGAGCACCATCCGCCTCCCTCGTCCCCTCGGCGGCAGGTGGCCCGGCTACTTCTTCTGGGTGGCAGTGGTCGCTGCCAGACAGGGGCTGCTCCTGCTTCAAGGCGATCGGCCTCGCTCATGCCGCCTCTGCGCAAGAGGAAGCAGCGCCGCTGTTGGCGCTCGTCATCATCCCTCTCTACTTGCCGGGTTGTTGACCGTCATCGGATTGCTCGCGTGCATCCCGATGATCTTCTGACAGTCTGCGTATACATGCGCATGTCTGGTGGTGACGCGTTGCGTTGGCTATGATGGTCGTGCTGACGGGCACTGCGCCCGGGCCAGTGGATCACTGGGGTGCAGCGGGCCGGTGAGGTGAGTGCTGGATCGTCGGCCCAACGACCTCCACCAGATGCTCGACGCTCGCGCTCGCGATCGGGTCGAGTCGCAGCGCATGTGGATCATAGCCAGCCTCCGGCTGGGACCCGGCCGGGTGGCCCTCTCTGCCAGGACGCCCGATAGGCCCGACTGCTTGAGCCTCGGCCATGGGGACCGCGATCTGCTCGGTGGCGTAGTTCTGGATCGCTTCGAGGTGACGCGCTGCGTGGCGTCATCCACCGCAGCAGGGGTGCGGAAGGTGGCGCCGTCCGCAGCGTCGTCCCAGGCGGTCAGCGACAGCCGCACCAGCCGAAAGAGCCGGCCTGGGCGCGGGTCTCCGCGGCTGCGGGCGGCGATCTCTCGCTCGCCCGCACTCGCAGGTTGACAGCCGCGCGAACAGGTCCCCTTGGAGCCAGTAGTACGAGCACGAGTGCCGGGTCAACTCCGGCCGTGCGAGCCACTGCCGGATCGTCGTGCCCTCGATAGCCCTGGGCGAGGAACGACTCGCGGGCAGCAGTCGGAAGACCTCGCGTGCGGAGGCGGCTGGGTGCCGGCGGAGTCCGGCCGGCGTCGAGGCCCACGACGGCGTGCGCGATCGAGGAGGGCGGGCTCAGGCTCCTCCTCCTCAGGTAACGCCGTCGACGGCGGAGCGCTGGGGGCATCGCTGGTCACTCCTGGGTTGCAGGTGCTCCCGTCTCCTCTGGCTGCCAGCCCGACAGAGTGGAGAGTTCCGGGAAATGCAGCGCTTGGTCCCGGGTCAGGGGTGGCGTCGAGGATGTGACGAGCGCCGTATTTTTAGAAAAGTCTATCTGTGCGATATTCAACAGCGTTCCAGACGCCGGTGTGAGTCCTGGGCGCTCGTGGTGAGCTCTTGGCGTTATGACGCCAAGTGTGATCCGGAACGGTGGGGGAGGCGGTGTTTTCAGCACCGTTGAGGCCTGCCGTGTCTGCTCGATACGGTGAGGGGCTCAGCCCAGTCGTCGTCAGCTCGCAGAGGCTCGGCACAGGCACTCGCCGGTGAAAGCATGTCCGTTCCCGATCCGGTCTCCAGGTAAGGACGAATCCGTCGCGGCCGCGGTCGGCTGCGCAGCCGGTGGCGTCCGGGGTCGACGGCACGCCGACAGTCCCTGCGGATGGGGTTGGACATCGGCTCGACCACCATCAGGCTCGTTCTCCTTCGAGCACTCGCCTGAGAGCCCTGCCGGTCTCAGCCTGACCAACGTCGGTGTCTCCTGTCCCCCGTGTTTGCTGAGTACCGGCGCCTGACAATGCGGATGTGCGCGGTGGCTGAGCCCGGCTGCTGGGCGAGGTTGTCAGGCCTATCCAGGGCGCCGTCGTGCGCAGGGAGCGGTCACCGGCAGCGCCAGGCTGTCCTAGCCCACCCTCATGGGCCTGCCCTTCGTCGGGCAGGTCATTGCCGAGACCGAGACGGTGCGTGTGTGCGACCCGCAGGCCGACGTCATCATCGAGGCTCGTGGTGAGGACGCCAAGATCACCTATCCACACCCCGAGCGGCGCGGACGGCACCTGCGGGTGGTACCAGGCCTTCATCGATCGATGGCCCGGCTCCCTTTCACACCGACGCCGGCGGCCTGGACGTATGGCCTCGCGCTCACGACGCTCTGCCCATCGCCTCGCTGCTGCAGCATCTGTGATCCGACCTCAGCGCTCATCGCCAGGGCGCGCGAGGGACCTGGCCGCCTCCGTCCTCCAGGCCGTCGTCACCCAGACCATCGCGGGCCTGGCCGCGGCACCCATCCGCGGCGTCATCGTTCCTGGGCGGGCCGTTGCTTCCTGCCCCAGCTGCGCGCCGCCTTCGAGCGGACCCTGGCGGACCAGGTCGACTCCTTCACCTGCCCCGACAACGCCCAGCTCTACGTCGCCATCGGTGCCGCCCTGCTCTCCTCGGGTGAGCCGACGCCGATCTCGGAGCTGTCCACCCGTCTGGCCACCCGCAAGGCCCTGTCCTGAGGGACCTCCCGGATGCGTCCGCTGTTCAGGACACCGCCGAGCTGGAGGCCTTCCCGTGACGCCCGCGCGCATATTGAGCGGGCCCATGGCGGTTGCAGAGAGTCCCCGAGGCGGACCGAGCCGGACGGCCCGGACGACGGCTCGACGCTATCGACGACGCTCATGCAGGCGTCGGCGTCAGGGACGACCAGGAGTTCAGGACGGTGACTACTTCCCTGGGGATCGACGCCGGCTCGACGACGATCAAGGGCGTGGTCCTGGACGGGCGCGGGCGGATCGTGTGGGAGCACTACGCCGGAAACGAGGGCGACCCGGTGACGGCCGCCGTGGAGATCCCGCGTCGCATCACCGCGAGATGCCCGATGGTGTGCGGATCGTACGCTCCTGCGTCACCGGCTGGCAGTCCCTGAGTCCAGGCGAGCGCTGCGCGTCGACGAGAGCGTCGTTGAGGACGATGGCGCATCTACCGGGCGGCAGCCACCACCTCAGGCAGGGTCACCTCGGTCGTCGACATCGGCGGCCAGGACGCTGAAGTACCTGCGCATCCAAGGGCGACGCCATCGCTCCATCAGCGTCAATGGGCCAGGCCTGCTCTCGAAAGCCCAGGCGCAAACGCTCTGCTACCGGACCTTCGCGGTCCATGGGGCTGGAGGATCCGGGTGAGTTCGCGAGGCCGCCCTGCACGCCAGGCAGCCGGGTGGACCTGGGCAGCCGCTGCACCGTAGTTCTCATGAACTCACTCAGGTCAAAGCGGGCCCCAGCGCGGGTCGGCCGCGGTGATCCAGTGCGGGCCTGTCCTGCTCAGCGGTGCGCAACGCGCATGCAAAGGTCATCAGCTCAAGGACGCGACCAGCTCGGCGAGGCAGGTCCGCAGTCCCAAGAACGGCAGCCTTCAGCTCAATGCACGCGGTCCTGCGGGCGCTGCAGGCTGCTCACGCCGCGGGTGGTGCGTCCGGCTTGTCAGCAGGTCTTGCTGCAGACAGCTTGGCGCGGCCCTGAGCGCCCGGGCCACCGACGGCGTGCCTCCGGGTCTCATGCAGCTGCGCAGGCTCCCATCAGCCGCAATGACCACCAGAGACCGCCACCTGCAAAGCTGTGCAGAACCGCTGCTGGCTGACCATCACCACCTTCAACGACGGACGGCGTCACATCTCCGGCAGCCGCGCTGCGGGCAGGGCGCCGCCGGGAGCAGCGCGCCTGCGTCCGACCTGCCCAGCCTCTACGACTGCAAGTGCAAGCGGGCCTTCTCCTACCGCGCGCCTGCTCGAGGCGCTGCACGCGCTAGAGGACATCAGCATCCCCAGTGCTGGGCGCCTTACGAACTACCCTCTGTAGTTTACGGTGCCTCCCTCACTGGAAGCTTCGCGTCGCGATCGCGGCGCTCCAGCCACGAGCTCTTCAGAGTCCGCGCATGGACACACGATCCCTCGGAGAACGTCTGCGTGCGGCCAGCTCGCTGCGCATCAGCCCTCATCGCCAAAGGGCATCCTGGGACGATCTGGGTCCTACGTGCTGCTACGAGCGCAGGCTGCGTCCAGAGCGCCAGAGCACTTCAACTGCCCGGTCGTGTGCACACGGGTCATCCGCAGCAACGTCGGGCGTGCATGTGCGCGACAGGCGTAGGAAGGACCCGACAGCAGCGCCGCGCGCGGATCCCGGGGGCTCAGGGTGCGGATGCTCCCCTTACACTAAACAGCGTGGCCGACCCGACCCTGGCACAGCCGAGCGGCTCGTCGAGGTCTTCGCCGACTGGGGCGTCACCCTGCCGGCCGTCGGGCCGTGGCCGCCAGCTTCGCCGAGGACGCCGCCTTCAAGGCCGACGTACGCGCCGAGGGCGCCGCGCCCTGAAATTGGATGGAGGACAGCGGCCTGCAGAGGAGTCGTCCTGGCCGGACGTCCGTACCACATCGACCGAGATCAGCCACGGCGTCACGGCATCGTAACACCCTGGGCCTGGCCGTCCTGTCCGAGGACTCCCTCTGCCGAGGCCCGGCGCGAGGACGCTGCGACGCACCAGAGCGGGCCAGAGCCCAGGACCACCCGCGGAGCCAGCGGACGCCAGCGCGAGGCGGCCGGCTTTGGAAGCTGAGCCGGAAGGGCGCGCCAGGCAGACCAGAGCCCAAGAGGCCGACTGAGCTGCACTTCATCGCCCGCCAAAGGCCGGCTCATTACAGCACGGGCCACAGACCCCCGGCCCAGCGACGGCGCCAGGCACGCCGTCGCCACCAGGGCTGCTCAGCCGGCCGTGGCTGCGCTGCGCCGCCGGTGGACGAGGCTCCGCCCCCACCGCGAGGCTGCCGCCGGCTGGTCGACGCCATCTGCAACGTCCGGCCTGCCCACTCCCAAGCCCGTGGCGCACGGGCGTCACTACAGGCCGCCTGCGGGTACGCAGCCGGTGGGCCTACCACTCGCCGCACTCTACCAGGCCGCCGGCGCATCACCACCCGCGTAGCGACCCTCAGGCTCGACCAGCTCAAACCGCTCGTTTGGCTGCTGGCGTCGAGCGCCCTGACCGCGACCAGGTCCAGGAGATCCTGCGTCCGCCGGAGGTCCTGCACGCCTCAAGAGTCGAGCGGGTCTCTCCAGCCTCGGCGCGCCGCCATCCGCCTGCCGCGCTCCTGGCCGCACCGCCACTCCGGGCCGCGCGCGCCGCCTGAGGCAGCTCACCTCGGGAAGGCGTCAGGAGGCGCTAGCGACAGGCCGACGGCGCTGTCGACGACGCCGTCGAGGATCGACGACCGCGCGCGCGAAAGATCTGCTGCGAGGACCGCTGAGAGGCGAGGCCGGAGCTGCGAGGCGGCCGATCGGGTGCAGGCCCAGGCGCGCGCGTCGGAGGACAGGAGCTACCGGGGCCTGGCCAGTCTTCACCGAGGCCATGCGCGCCACCCACGCATCCTCATGCCGCAGGTGGGCCCGTGCCGCTGCCCCTCAGGCCGCTCAGCGCGGCGCCTGGGCTACCGGTCGAGGCTCCTGCGGGTCCGCCACGTGGCGAGCTCCGAGGTGGGACACGCTGCCGTCAACAGCGACGCCTGCTTCCCCGCCATCGCGGTGCTCCGGCCAGCTCCGTGGCGCGCTTTCACCGACGCGCGGCCCCCGGCTCCTGCGTCGTGGCCATCTCCGTGGACCAGCTGGCGTCTGCCGCGCCACCGCTTCGCCATATGCGCAGCCGCAGGCCAGCTGCACGAGTGCCAGTCGTGGCGATCTCCTGCGGGAGCATCAGGTCAACTGATTCAGGCTGACCGCCACCATGGGCCTCCAAAGATGCTCAGGGCATGCAATGTCGGTGACACCACTCCTCTTTTAGCACCTGCCTGCTGCGGGTGCTTCTACAGAGGCGTCAGAGAGGCGCCACAGGAGGCTCGTCGAGCGCTGGAACCGCAGCATCGCCGAGTAACGCTGAGGCACGAGCCGCTCCGGCCACCTCGCGGGCGCATCGGCTGCGCTGCCTCCCGCCGTGGTCAGGTTCAACGGCCTGCGGCGCGACGGGCGGCGCCCACGCGTCAGCGTCGTCAGCGAGATCCTGGTGAAGTTCCGGCCGACGCCAGCGGCACGTCATCGGGCAGCGGCAGCGAGGCCGAGGGCTGCGGGGCCCTCGTCGGACTCCTGCCCTGCGCCTGTCCGGGCTGGTGACCCGCTCAGTGGGAGGCGGATGCCTGGCGTCGGCAGGGTCAGTGGCCAGAAAGCGGCCGTCTGGTTCATCAGAGGCAGCTCCAGTTTTAGCCCAGCGTGACCGCCGCACCTGCGCGCAGCCAGCGGCACGCCTTCGCTGTCGAGCCCTCCCGGGTCAGGCTGGCGCAGGGCCTCAGAGTGCTCTACTGGGCAGCAGGCCCGGGAGGGCTGACGGCTGCTCACCGGCGAGGATGATCCAGGCTCATCGCTACGGCGTGCAACATCGTGTATCGGCCCTTCGCCTGCCTGCCGCAACACGTGGGCAAAGGGCAGGCATCTTCCGCGAGGTCCGACGCGCGCAGGCCAGCATCGTCGCCATCGACTACGATCCAGCGCCAGCGAGGTCAATCAAGCTCAACCGCATCAAGCTCCGCAGATCTCCACGCGCTCATGGCGCAGGACGGCACTCAGAGCCGAGCGCCTGGGCAGGCGGACTCGCAACCGGACGGACGTGGCCGGCGGCACGGTGCAGTGAGAGACTGCTGGCGGGACTCAGGCCGGTGCCCGATGGGACGCCATCATCCCGGATGTCGCCAGGGGCGGGCGGCATCGCCACGGGCGGTCCGCAGCCGCTGGGCGCCAGCCTCGGTGAAAGGGACTACTTCCGAGACCCATCGCTGATCCCTTGACCTCCGACTTGGCTTCCCTAGTCTGACCCGCAGCTGATCTGCACGGTCGCCGTAAGCCCAGGTGTCGGCGCTTGAAGGTACTCAATCTGATCGCTGGACTTGCCGGCCTCGGCTCCGACGTGCATGGTGAAGTCCACTCCTCGCTTCAGCCGAAGCCCTCGCCCAGGGACTGATCGGCGAGTCCTCATTGGGAGTTCTTTGGCGTCCTCGCCGCCGCACGTCTGGGCGCACCATACGCGTGCTTGGCGCGATGTTGATCGGGTGCCTCGCGACCGGCTTGTCTCGCATGGACTCCTTGCTCACGGTGTTGTAGCGTTCCCGCCTCAAGATCCTTGAGTGGCGGTGGAGGTGCCGACGAGGAACAGGCTGCAGGAGGACCTGCCCATGACGAGGGGTGGCGGCGGCTGGGAGAGCAGGGAAGGTGGTCCCAGTGCGCATGCAGACCGCGTAACGATCAGCTCTGGCGAGATTATGCGCGGTTTTCCGCGGATTCTGATTGCGGACAGGGAAGCGGCGGCTATCCGTGGGATCAGGACCGGGTGGCGACGCGTGAGACGGAAGACGGATCGGTCGCCACGCCGGTGGAGGCAGGCCGGATCGATGCCAAGAGAGGCTCAAAGATGACCGCCACTGTCGCGCGGCAACGTGTCTGCCGGATTTGACCTCAATCAGTGTTCCTGCTCGCGACCAGACTAGGAGTTCTTGATGGGGTGAGCCTCAATGGGGAATCCTCCGCGTTCTGGGCGAAGCAGGTGAGACTCGTGATCACTGCCCTGGTCACTGCCAGGGACTGCATGGAGTGAGGGCGGCCACGCGGCGTGGTCCGCGGCGGGACGGCACGCGGGACTGGGCACCGGCTCAGACGGACCGGAGATCTCTCCTCGGCGGTGTTCGAGGTCAGGCGTAACTGAGCCTTGGGCTTAGCCGTTCCAATCATCTCGACGCGATGCCGCTGGAGCAGTCGCGACCTTCGCCTCGCTGGTGCCTGTCTCGCCGCCCCTGGTTTCGTCGACCATCTCGGTGACGCAGTCGCCGGTTTTGAGTCGCGCCGATGGCGACGGTCTTGCCGTCGGCGCTGGCGCTGGAGCCGGCTCTGGAGGAGCGCGTCGGGGCGTACGTGGGTCCTCGTCGCCCAGGTCGCCCGGTCCCTCGGTTGTCCTTCGAGGGAGTCCGTTGGGTTGTCGCTGCTCGACGTTGGGGAGGCCGGTGGGATTGGTGCTCACCGCGTCCTCGTCTGAGGCGCTGAGGCTCCAGGGCGAGCAGGAGTGCAGGGTGGGCAGAGCTGATAAGGGCCAGTTCTTGTGCATGCGGCGACCGTGCCGTGGCGGGTGGCGCGCAGTGGCGTCCATGGGGAGAGGTACCACTTGGCCGCTCGCCGAGGGTGGCTCAGGAGGGACAGGTGCTGGTCGAGGCTCGCTCCGCAGGTGCCGTACCCAGTGCCTGCTGGGTGGGCAGGTAGCGGTCAGCGCGCCCACGCGTTCCGGTGCCAGCTGGAGCCATGGGGAGAAGGATTCTGGTCGATGGGTGGTGGCGGCACGGGCCGGCGTCGTGCCGGCGGGCGTGTCGAAGCCGGCGACGCCTCACCTGCTTGGGGACGTTGATGCCTGCCGCTGAAGAGTCCTGGATGGTTCGAAGCGCAGGCCGAGTCGTTGAAGGCCGTGATCGCGGTTGGCAAGGGCCCACCGGCCCAGGATCGCCTCAAGCCCGCGCGGGCCGCCGTGGGACTTGCTCGAGGCCTCACTGGGATGATGGCTGCACTCCCCATGCCTGAGCGCGCGCCTCCATCGCCGCCGAGCCAGCCGTCGCGTCGTTTCCCGCTGCTCGACAGGGCGGTCCGCCGTCGACGTGCACGATCCGTCGGTGCCCAAAGGCTTGGCGGGACGGTCGACCGCCGCGGCGATGCGCCCTGGTCGTCGATGCAGACGACGGCGACGCCAGGAGCAGGACAGCGGGCGATGCGACGGCGTGACGAGACGATCCCGCCAGCGCCGCATGTGCATTACGTCCAGCCGGGAGGGCGCAGTCGCATGATCCAGGGCCTCCCGGCGAGTCACCCAGGAGCGTCTCCGCAGCCCTGCGGTCGATCGCTCCTCCGACGTGCGCGGAGGCGCGCACCAGCTCGTGCCCGCCCGGACTCATGCTGCGGGTACAGGCGTCGGCGATCTCCGCGTGGAAGGGCTGGTGCAGGACGCCAGAGAGGTGACGCGCCGATGAGGCCCGATCGCGCGCTGAGCGCAGCTCCAGGCCCGTTAAGTCCGCGATGGCGGCGGGTCATGACGACGCCTGCCCGGCGTCTGGTCTCCTCCGGCGCGTTGCGTCCTTGCAGACGATCGAAGACCACCCGGACCGAGCAGTTCGCCTCCTTCGCGGCGCGTCAGTGCTCCACCACGTGACTGCGCCCTCGTACCATTGTGGTTTCCTCCTCACTCACGGTGGGCCCGAGAGTGGGTTGCGCCAACACGCAGATTCAGAACGTTCTTTCGAAACACTGTGAAGTCAATATGGTTTGCAATACGTGGATTATGCTCGCCATCCTTGTGCAGTCTGTGATCTTCAAGGACAGTGTGAAAGACTAGAACGTCGCATAGTCTCCTTACGTCGGGAGGCGGCGCAGGAAGCCGTCCACACAGCCCTCATGACGGAGAGGTCGGCGTGCCAATCGTCCCGCCCGCTTTCACCCACCGCCTCGCAAAGCTCAGCGAGTGCCGGTCGGATCCGATTTCACGCCCGCCGCAGCCATCGCCCATGCAGTCTTCACGCCCGCCCATCCGCCCGCCGTTAGCGAGTCCTCGTATCGACACGGCGACTTCTGCCGAACGCGCCTCGGTGCACGCGCCGAGCCGATGCCTCTAGTGTACGCGCGGACCCCGACATCCGACGCGATCGTGGTAACGACTCCGGCCGCTCTCCACCCGAGACCTCAGCCCGGCCAGAAGCCGCCGCAGCCGGCAAGCGCGCACGTCTTCGCGGAGAAACCCATTACACCACCGATCTCGTGCGCCCATTAGGTGCGTTGTTGCGGCCAGGCGGGCCCGGCGTCGTGCTCAGATCGGTTTCAACCGCCGCCGCGCAGCTTCTTCGTAGCTGGCGGCCCGCACCGCCGTCGACGCGGCCGCGATCGAACGCCGCCAGCTGTTGCGGTCCCTGACCCACGATCCACGCCCCTATGGCGGATCCCGACAAGCTCCGCAGTGGACGATCTTCCTGGAGACCCTCATCCACGGCTTCCGACGCTTTGCGCTGGCTCAGCGGATCCGAGGTTGTCGAGGTCACCGCCCACGCCAGACGCCCTCATCCGCCCCGCGCGTGACCGGTTTCCTCGACACCGCCGTCGTCACCTCCGCTGCGACCTTTAGCGCGCGCCGCCACGGCAGGGCCAGTTTCTCCGCCAGCTACGGCTAGCCGACCGCGGTGAGTCTTCAGCGATGGCGGTATGGCACTTTCGCCGAGCGCGCTCGCGCGACGACATGGACTCACCACGGTCCGGCCCGGCGTCGAGCTATGGCCTGGCCCGCGCCGGCGCGAGCTGCTTCACGGCGCCTATGGCGGCCCGAGTTCGCCGCCAGCGTCGGCGGTCGGGAACGGCTCCGATGCCTCCGCCATCCCGACCGAGGACGGGGTTCGATCCTGAAATCAGCACGCGCCATTTGATCTCCGTCGCAGGGTCCCGTGCCGTCACCCTGGGAGAGCGCGGTAGGCGTTACCCATTCCCGCCGACCGCGCCTTCACGCTCGCCGCATGCCAGCGTGATCTACCTCCGTGGCCTTTCCTCCAGAGCGCGTCCAAATGCCATCGCTCGCGGGTCTCAAGGTGGAGATCTGGGACCTGCGGACCGCCAGAGCCTGCAGGCGCTCGCCGCGACGCGGTGACGGCGTCGGGATTGTCTCCATGACGCGGCTATGTCGAAGCGTGACCTGACCGCACAGACGGGGGATCCTTGGAATACTGTCACTGCGGAGGACTCCGCTAGCGGCTGAGATGATCGAGCTGCCCTCGACTCCAACACTCACGGGACCCGGCCTGGGCGAGGCGGCATCCCGGTCGCAACGCTTGCCCTCCCAGGCGGCTGGCGCGCGGTCGGCATCCTGCCAGCTCCTGGCCGCGATTCGGCCGAACGGCACGGGGCGGATCTTCACCCTGGAGAATCCTCAGTGCCGCAGTCGAGTCACCCCGGCTGCCTTCGCCCGGGCCGGTGACGCCGAGGCCCTCGTCGCGGCGGTCGACTCTCCACCTGCAGGCCGAACCTCGATCTCTACCGCCTGCCAGATCGGTGGAACCTCATCCGAGCTGTGCCGCAGAACTCACCGCTGATCGGTATGAGATCCAGGTTGCCGATGTTCCCCGTCGCGCCCAGCCCGGCACCGGGGAGATCAGTTGCAGGCGAGTGGCTGACGCCCTCGCCGCCGTTGGGTGCCGCAGCACCTGTGGCGCATCGAGGCCTTCGCCGTCAGGAGCAGCCGGACAGCTCGAGCGGCCATCCTCTGGGAAGCCGCTCGACGAGTTCAGCCACCACCTTCTCACGTCCCCGCATCGGGAGAGGGCTCGGCAGCCGCAGCCACGGTCTCAAGACCGTCAGAGTCGATAGCGCCTGTTCACGTCGCGCATCGAAACGCGCCAGCGGTCTGCTCTTCGGAAGTACGACACGGGCGGCGTCATCTCTGGCGCGCTTCCCTGTCGCCAAGGGGCCGTCCGAGAGGACGCTGGGACTCAGTGCCTTCCAGCCGAGTCGATCGTCAGCAGCCTCCCTCAGGGCGGCCTTCCGAGCCGTGATCGGCGGGCGCCTGTCCGACCGATATAGTGCATAAGAAGACGGGTATCATGACCGTCGCGGTCATCATCCTCCTTGCCTCTGCGCACGCGCACGTTCTCCAGGCTACGCGGTGCTCGTCTGACGCTTCCTGCTGCTCTGGCCCTGGCGGTCGGAGGCGCCAGCGCCACAGTTCCATCTACCTCTCCGAGATGGCGCCCCGTGACCCATCCGCGGCGGCACGATGGTGGCTCGCAGCAGGCTCCTGATGTGCGGCAGCCGTCGCTACTCCTTCTCAACTTTGCCGTCCTCGGTCAGCGCGGCTGGGCGTGGCGCTGGATGCTCGTCATCTGCTCGGTGCCTGCGATCGCGCTTTTGGATTGGTATCCACCTGCGCGGGTCCCGCACGGCTCGCTCGCAGCGGCAGCGTATCCAGGAGATATGGGCCGTCCTACAACGAGGTTCGTATGCCCGATGAGTGGAGGTCGAGGAAGGACATCGTGCGCCGGGTCGAGGAGGAGACCGGCGAGCAGCTCCGGGTCGCGGAGCGGCTTCGAGTTCCGGTGGATCCGCAAGATCCACGCTCTCATCGGTATCGGGCTACGCCGCCCTGCTCCCAGCTGACCGTCAGCGGCATCATATGCGCTACGCGACCGATCCTGGAGACCGCGGTGCTGGGACGCAGAGCTGCGCATCATGTATTTCCAGCCCGCAACGGGTTGTCTCTCCGTCGTCGCCGTCGCCATCGAAATCAGCTTCCTCAAACGGTTGCCTTTCCAAGCGCTTAGTGATATGGTCAGACGGCGTCGGCTCCCTTTCCTGGTGATGCTCGGATTCACGTTCCCTGCCTGCAGGCGTCGCGGTCCGGAGCTGCGGTGCTGCTGTCCTGGCGTTCCTGTTCTCCATGCACGGTGGCGTCGTGCCCAACCTTCTAAAGCTCAGCGCCGTGAGCTGGATGTAAATGCGGGTGCGCAGGATTTGGCGGCCAATATGGGTGTGGCTGTGTTCTGCAGCTGGATTGCGCAGTCATCGATAGCCTTCGCCTTTCAACCCCTCGTCGCGGCGGTTCGCGCGCCTGCAATCGCTGCGCGCTCTCGCGCCCACGCCTCACCTACGTCCGGTTTTCCTGCCCAGGACAACTTCCAGGCTGCTGAGTCCTGGGCAATACGCTGCAGAGAAGTGCTCCTGGAGCGCTGTGCCGTCAGACCCAAGGATCCATGCCTCACGCACGACAAAACGGAATCGCACAGATTCCGAGGTAGTATAACGGAGGGATATTCGAACGAGGCGCACCGCGCACCAAGCGTGCGCCGCTCGACTAGGCTGAGCGTCCTCAGGCGCTCCACGCAGCAGCCACGTAGCTGCATAGAGCCTCGGACCGCGCCATCTCGCAGGGCCAGCCCGCGGTAGGATCTCATCACGCGAGGCCGGTTTTGCTACATCAGGTCATGCTGGACGCACCGTGGGGCTCGAGGACTGTACCTCGCGGTGACGTCCTCGAGCACGATGCAGTATCCGCAAACTCAGGCACGCGGGTGAGAGCAATGAGGCGTTCGCAACCAGCCGGATCGAGAAATCTCGCTCGCCCCTCGTGCGGCGTCATCCGGCAGATCCCCACGGAATGGAAGGTGCAAAGCAGCGCTCAGCCGGCGGGTGCGCGAGGGGTCCTGACGTGTCTCGGTGACGGAGAGATGAAGCCTGCTGCGCTGCACCATGCCTGTACCCGGCCTGTACGCATGAGGTGCGCACTATGCCAAAGGGCTGTGCATACTGCCGGCCTCAGCACCCGACTCACAGTAGCACCTCGACCTCGTGCGGTGCTCGCGGATCAGGGTACGGCGTCGTCGACCTCCGCCAGGCGGCCGGTCGTGCGGGTCAGGGCCAGAGCCGCGCACGGCGTCGGTGCGGAGCGAACGGTGCACGCGCTGTATTTCTACGGGCGATCGGCTGGCGCACGCTGCCGGCCAGGTCGGTGAGGCCAGCGCCCAAGGCCGGCATCCGTACCCCGTCTCTCCTCCTCAAGGGCGGCAGAGCTCATCGTCGTGAAGAGCATACCGCGGTCAGTGTGGTGGATGGGGATGATCTCCTCGGTGCCCGGAGGCGCTGGCTGATCGCCGAGGCGGATCCCGTGTCACTCCGTGACGATGCCGCCGGCGTTGCGGATGACATGGGCGGCCAGGGTGAGCGGGCCGCGAAGACGTCGGGCGCAGTCCATACGCGCTGACGACGGCGACCTACGGAGCATGGCCGCCCGGGCCGCCACGACACGGACCTCAGCCGGGCGTAGTGCCAGGCCAGGAGTGACTCGATGACAGGCATGGTTCACTCCGATTCTGCCGCCGACGACGGGTCAGTCCTCTGTCATTTAGATGGAACCCGACTCGCCCGGTGTGTCTCCCTTTTGGGGTCAGCCGATTAGGCTCAGCCCGTGACCACTCTGTACCACCGCTACCGCCCCGACGCCTTCAGGAGGTCATCAGGGCGGACCGTCCCCTCCAGCCATGGCGGCGCTGCGGGCCGACCGCGTCACCCACGCCTCGCCTCCGGCCCCGCTGCGGCAAGACGACGTCGGCGCGCATCGCTGGCCCGCTGCCTCAGCGCGCTGCCCAGGCCCCCACCGCGACACTGCACGGCACCTGCCCGTCCTGCGGGACCTGGCCTGCCGGCGGCGCGACCTCAGTTTTACATCGTCGAGATCGACGCGCCGCCAGCCACGACGGCGTCGACGGCGCCAGAGACCTCGCGCGGAACGCGCCGCCTTCGCCCGCGGCCGCGACCGCTACAAGATCATCCTCGACGCATGGTGCACCGCGCAGGGCTTCAACGCGCTACTTTACGCTCCAGAAATCGAGCCGCTGCCGCGCACGTGAAGTTCATCTTCGCCGCCGCGCAGGCCGGAGAAGGTCATCGTGTACCATCCGCTCGCTTTGCCACTACACTTTCGCCTCGTCCCGCCCGACGTCCTCGTACCTGCAGCCACCTGTGCCGGGCCGGGGGCGTCGAGATACGCCGCGTCTTCCCCTCGTGGTGCGTGCCGGCGGCGCTCCGTCGCGCGACACCCTCTCACGTCGTGGACCAAGCTCATCGGTGCGCGCGCACGACGGCGGCGTCGACTACCAGCAGGCCGTCAGCACTGTTGGGCTACACCGACACCACCATGCTCCGACCAGTGCGTCGACGCCATCGCGGCGATCCGAGCGGCGCCGTAGGGTGTCTTCGGTGGTCTGACCGGGTCGTCTCCTCCGGGCACTTTGACCCCCGCTTCGTCGAGGACAGCTCGCCCGGCGCGACCTCCTCGTCGTCGCCCTGGCCGGCTCTCGAGGCCGGCGCCGCGCGCTCGCTCCATGCCTCTCGATGGGCTCGAGGCGCATGGACCTCAGGCCCACCATGACTGCGGCCCTCTCGCGTGCCGCCGACACCACCATGGCTGCCGCCGCTGACCCGCCATGGTCGGCGCCACATCCGCCTTCAGCTCAGCTGTAATGCCCCGCCTGCTCCATCCCGGCCGGCGGTGCTGCCCGCGCCGAGCGGCGCCGCGGCCCGCGGGAGCGCCGGCCCGGACCGGCTGGGAGCGCCGGAGCCGACGTCGCCCGCCCCGGGCGGTGCAGCGCCAGTGCGCCTGGCAGTGCGCCCAGCATGCCTGCAGGCTCCGGGCAGATGGCGCAGATCGCTCGAGCACGCACCGCGCCGCCGGGCGGCGCAGAGACGCGGCCTGAGTGCCGCGGGAGGCCCTGCAGGGCCGCAGCGCCCGCCTCGGCCTCAGGCTCCCCGTCCGGCGCCGGTCGGGGGCCGGACCTCGAACTCGGGAGGCTGGAGTGGGCCCCGGTGGCGCTCCGGGAGGAGCGGCGGCGTCGCCGGTCGGCATCAGCTCCGGCCGCGGCCTCGGCGCGCTGCGGCGCCGACGTCGGCTGCGCAGGCGCGAACCGGACCCACCGTCAGCTGGGACGAGTCCGAATGGCGGTGTCCGTCCGGGGGCCGGGCGGGCTCCGCCTTACCGCCTCCGCTGCGCGTGTCTCCGCGCCGTGGCCGGCTGCTGCCGCGCCCCTCGCGACCTGTCAGGCAGCCCTCGCGCGGAACCGGTCCGTCGCACGCGCGCGGCCCCGAGCGCGGCGGCACCTGCGCGGCAGAGGCGTCAGCGCCGCCGGCAGCCGGGCAGCGCGGGCGGCGATGCGGGGAACCAGTCCGCACCCGCTGGGAGGAGGTTCTCGAGGCGGCCGAAAGCGCTCGCGGCGCCTGCGGTGACCTGGGCGCTGGTCGGCAACTCGGCCGGGCACCGTCTCCGGGGGCGTCCTCACCCTGCTGTTCACCGCCCGACGCTCGTGGGACGCGCTTCGACCTTGACGGTGACACGGCATCTTCTCCGCGGCCTTCACGGCTCTCGGCCTGCTACCGCCTCGGGGTGCGCGCCATTGTCGCCGGCGACGACGGGCCGTGGTCGGAGGTGGTTCTATGCCCTGGAGGTCCTGGCGGTGGCACTGCCAGACCTGCCAGCCACCTCGGCGCCACGGTCCAGTGCTCCCGGCCACGACGTCGGTGACGCGCCGGATCACGCAGAGCTCCTACGGTGGCGCAGCGCGCGCAGCCGAGTGGCCCTACGCAAGCGAGAGCCTTCGACTCGCCGCGGGCGCCGGCTGCGGGCATGGCGCCGCACGCCAGCTCAACCCGCTGCGAAGGGAGCGCTGACCGCGGTCCCGAGCACTCGGCCTGCCTCCACCACCTGGGACGACGGCTCAGTGCCGGGCCGCCCCCGAGGACGGCGGGGTGGAGATCCCTACCGCCGAGAGGACACGGGTGCGTCGGTGCCGATGAGCGGGGTCCGCTCAGCGCACCGATCCACGCCGGACACCACGGCGCACGGGCCGGCGGGCGGGACTCGCATGACCTCCCCGATCCGCACGGCACAGCGTCCCGAGGTCGCCCACCGGGATTCCAGTGCGGTTTCCCCCGAGCCTCCAGCCGATCTACCGCTCCTCTGCGCCCCCGCGCCCACCGTGAGCCCACGCGGTGGCGTCGGCGGCTCCCACGAATCCCGCCGATCCCGACGGCGGCTGGGGCCGGTCACCGATCGGCGAAATCGGCGGCGCACGCCTCGCGCGCGTTCCGCCGCCGACAGCGCGCGACGCTGACGACGGCACGGGGACCTGCTGGCCGTCGGCGGACACCGTGCCCGCGGGCCGAGCCGGCCTCTGCGCCGATCGGCTGCGATCAGCGGTTCCTTCCTCGCCAGCGCCCGCAGCCCCGCGCCGAGGCATACCCTCCCCCTGCGCAAACCTGTACGCCTCCGGCTCTTACGGGCCGCCAGTCCTCGGTCCGTGCCGGCCCGCGCTGTCGGCTCGGCGGCCTCGTCCTCTCCCGCGCGGTCGCGTTTGCCGCCCGCCGCCGCGCGGGCACCGATGGGCGCGCTGGCCTGCGTCCACCGTCACCGTGCGCGCACGGGAGATTCCCGGCGCCGCGTCGACTCCAGCGGCACCCCAGTCGCTTCGCGGACTCCGTCCTCCCCGTACCCGCAGGCGCCGGTCGCCAGCGGCGCGTCAGCAGTGCGTCAGCGCGCGGTGCAGCCGCTGTCGGATCACCAGCCTGGCCCCCGTCACCTGGGAGACGCCGTCGAGCCTTCGGTCGCCGGCGCGAGAGCCCAGCGCCTCAGCGCGCGCCGGGCACGACGCCCACCTGGGCGCCGTCAGCGGGCATCGCGGGCTCGCGCGCCTGGCCGCACGCGTGCCGCCGCGCGCCGCCGCTCATTGGGACACGCCGACACCGACTCCTGCCCGACGGCAGCACACCCCAGCGAGGACGGCACGCCGAGGACGCCGGCGTCGTCGGGCTGGAAGTCGTCAAACGGATCCTCGGCGCAGGTCATCGAAGAGGTCACCGGACTCAGGAAGGACGCTGACATGCCCGCCGTCTGCAGAGGCGCCGTCAGGACCTCATCGACGAGTTCAGCGGCTGCCCGGCATCGGCCCCAGAGTCCGCTCAGCGCGGCCTTCCACGTGCTCGCCGCCGACTCGCCGCCGTCGAGCGTCTCATCGAGGCCCTGCGCCGCCGCCGTCAAAGGCCAAGGTCCGCTTCTGCGAGACCTGCGGCTTAACATCGCCGAGCCCCGCAGTGCGCCAGCTGCCGCGACCCCGCCGCGACCAGCGCAGTCACTGCGTCGTCCAGGCCGAGGACGTCGTCGCCGTCACTGCGCACCCGCAGTGACCGGAGCTCTACCACGTGCTCAGCGCGGCGCCATCGACCCCATCAACGGCGTCTGCCGACGACCTGCGTACGCGTATGCTCTTCAGCCGCCTGACGGGCGAGGTCGAGGAGGTCGGCTGGCCGCGCGACGCTTGACGTCGTCGGTGAGCGACCGCCGCCTACCTCGCCGCCACGCTGCGCACCATGGCCGTGCCCGTCTCGCTCCGCCTCCGGCGGCCTGCCGGTGGGGGCCGGACCTGGAGTACGCCGACAGTCGCTCTCGGGCGGGCCTTCGAGGGCCGCCACCGCTCGAGACGGTCTGATCTTTACTCCGCACCGAGCCGGGCGGTTGAGAGGGCGAGGCGCGGGTGAGGAAATCAGCCAAGACGGCTGATAGGAACATGCAAACACGTTATACGCAGTGATCGCCGGGAGATGCGAGGGACGCACAGAACATCCTCTCGCTGAGGCGATCACCTCGACGGACACCATCAGCAGGGTCGAGTGAGCCGCCCGTCACCTGCACCCTCACGTCACTCGGCGGCCTGGCCATGCCGTCGACGACCGTCAGCCCTCAGGTCTCCGATGGTGAGGATCTTCAGCATCATCGGCTAACGCGCCAACGCACCACGACCGCTGCCAGCATCGAGGGCCTCGGCGGTAACCCACCTCCGGAGAGGTCGCCGTTCTGGGCCTTCACCCGTCGAGGACGCCGCCGAGCTCTCGCCCGCCGCGCGGCATCCGGCTCCAGCAGGCCGCACTCCTGCCTCGGCCGCGGGTCGGCGGGCCCTGATTTCTTCTCCTCTGCTACGACCACCCGTGCGTGGCACAGCCCCGCTGCTGGAGCGCCTCACGGCATCGCCTCAAGGAAGACCGACGTCGCCGGCTCTCCGGCGGGGAGCGCCAGCGCGTCTTCATCGCCCTGGCCTGGTTCGCGGTCGAGCTGCATCTTCCTCGACGGTTGACCACCGCCCTCGACCCTGCCGCGCCTGGCTGTGGGACCGTCGTGCGTCGACATCCACCGAGCGCGGTAAGACGGTGGTCCTGACGCCCGCTACATGGAGGAGGCGAGGCCCTGTGCGACCGGGTCGCCGTCATCGACCACGGCGCCTCATCGCCCTCCGATGGTCCCGGCCCTCATCGCGGCCCACAGGCCACGCCACGCGCCGCCTCACCCTCAGCGCGCCGGACGCCTGGGACGCAGCCGACGTCAAGGGAGTCACCTCCGCGCGGACCGACGGCGCCGTGACCGAATCGTCGGCGGTACAGGCAACTCATGGGCAGTCGTCCCATCTGGCCCAGGCCGACACGTCGTCGTGCAGGGCGTGGAGACACTCGCCGGGCCTGGAGGAGGTCTTCCTCGCCTCCTGGACGCCTCAGAGAAGCCTGATCGGGCTCAGAGCCGGCTGAGTGACCTGCCGACAAAGCCGAGCGCCGAGAAGAGACACGACCATGCCGACCACGCCTGACCATGCGGGCGCGCGCACGCCGAGCCTGCTGCGCCCTGCTCGTCGCTGCCCGGCCGCTCGACCCCTGCGCGAGCCGTCAGGCTGTTCCTCACTCATCCTCGCCCCGCTGCCAGGTGGCCGTCCTCGTGCTCTTCAGCAATGACCTAGTCCCCAGTTCAGGGCCGCGGCTTCGCGGACGCCACGCTGCCCGCCTGCGCCTGCCTCGTGGGTGAGATGACCGGCATCATCATCCACCCTGTGGCTGCGCAGCTGAAACGGGCGTACGCTGACTCGTCTGCGAGGCGCGCTGAGCCCGCGGGTCTTTCGTGGCAGCCCGACTGACCGCAATCCTTCCTCATCAGCATGGTGGGAATCGTTCTGGCGCTGCTGGTGGAATTCCCTCGGCTTCGGGGTGCAGCTCAAGGCAGTCCGATGGCGGTCCTGGCCGCTGCGGCCCTGGGGCTGGTGGCCTTCCTGGCGCAGGCCACATGTTGGCTGCCGTCTACTCCTCGCGCGCGGTAACCACAGGCATCAGCTGGACTGTTCATCGTCATCCTTGATGACCTCCGGGCATCGTCCCAGGCGATCCCGCAGCGTCCGCGCGTGGCCCGGTACTCGCCCTTCCGCCTCTGGTCGGCCTCCTCCAGGGATGTGGGCGGCCGGTCCTGGACCAGACCACGGAACGGCGCTCGCGGTGCTCGTCAGCGCATGACGGTGATCTGCGGCCCTGCTGGGGGCGAGGCTGTTCCGGTGGAAGGCAGGCTGATGCCGCCCGGCAAATGACGTGCTGCGCCAGGCACACGCCGCGCACGCCATGCACCATGGCGGCAGGCGCCGCCGGCAGCCGCAGAGCGCCACCAAGGCTCTACGCGGGCCAGAAGGCCAGTAGTGCTGCCCACAGGGCCGGCTGGTCATCGAGGAGGTCAATAGGCTGGACGGGCCGTCTTGAGGCGTCGGTCCTGCGCTAGACGACCCGACTGGGCTGTTGCATCGTGTCACACTGCCGCGCAGAGGAGTCAGGGCGCGCAGCTGCGCCGGTTGCAGCAGCGCGTGGGCGGTAATAACCCAGGGCTACGAAGGTTGTCAGATCACCGATCCGGTCCGTTGCCCGGGTGACCTCATGGGTAATGCCAGGTTCGACTGACAGACGATCTCGTCGGTCGGTTGTCCTCGTAGTCCACGTGGTAGGTCACCTCGGTCTGCGCGCGGTGCGTACCGAGGCGTCATGCTGACGAGGCGTCGACGGTCAGGTCACCTACCACGATATAGGTCAGGACCGCTTCGGGCGAGGCCGCGCGGTAAACTCGGTAGGCGGTGGCGCACCGCCCAACGTGAGCGAGAATGACCGGAAGTGGGCGGCGAGCGCCTGCCAGTCTGCACCGCCCGCCACCGTCAGGATGACGAGGAAGACCGCCACGCCCAGGAAGGCGATTGCCGCGACCAGGCCGCCGCAGCTTGCCGACGACGATCCTGGCGCAGCGCCAGCGGCCTGCAGCAGCGCGAGGGTCGCGTCCGCCCGGTCTCCGTTGATCGATGTCGCTGACAGCGTGGGGGCGACGATGACCCGATCCCAGAGGACGAAGCGGACGACGACGTCGTGAGGGGCAGAAGGTACTCGTTGGTTGCATTTTCCGCTCGCGTCTCACGGCGATCGCTCAGCCCGCCGCACAGCAGGGCAGGACGGCCACCAGATTCCCACATGACGCGCCAGCGCTGGCCGCCCGCTGGCGCATCGAGCACCATGATGGTGCGGATACGGTCAGGTCATCGGCTTTCTCCTTCCAGGGCCAGGTGGGTCTCCTCCAGGGTTCCGGACAGCGGGGCGAAGGAGACGACCTCACCCAGCCTCGACGGCCTCCGCAGCAGGTGGGGCCGCAGCGGCGTCGTCGGCGACCGATGCGCAGCTGTCCGTCCTCCGGCATGACGGTCAGCTGCGCGGAGTGCGTCACTCCCAGGCGTCCGGCGTCAGGCCCGCATCCCAGGGTCCGGCGCACCGGGGCCGGGCGGACGGCGCCGTCAGGTCCCTCCGTCTCGGCAGGACTTGGTCCGACGGCGCGACGGCGGTTCCGCGCGACATGAAGACCACGCCGTCGACCATCTCCTCCATCTCGGACGGGATGTGGCTGAGCAGGACCGTGCGCGCTCGCGGCAGGTCGCGCAGCGGGACGCGAGGTCGGCGCGCGCGGGCACCCGGGTCGCCGGCGGCCCCGAAATCCAGGAGCAGGACCTTGGGGTCGTGGATGAGGCGCGGGCCAGGCCCAGGCGCTGCTTCTGCGCGGGAGAGGACAGGCCGGCGTGCGCGCCAGCTCGTCGAGATGGACCAGGGGTGAGCATCTCGACGGCGCAGTGCGGGGCGGCGTCGGTGTCCATCCTGGGCAGCGGCGAAGGTCAGGAGGATCTCGGTGCAGGTCAGGGGTCCCGGTGCCGAAAGCGTCGGGCATCCAGCCCACGGTGCGGTGGACCTCGCGCGACTGGGTGACCGGGTCAGGCCGGCACACGAATCGTCCCGGGTCGGCGCCAGCAGAGCGCCGCCAGCATGAGCAGCAGGGGTGGTCTTGCCGGCGCCGTTGCCGACCAGGCCAGTGACGGAGCCGCGGGCACCGACATGTCACCTGGCACCGCCGGCGCTCGACCGATCAGGGTGAGCGAGGGAGACTTCAATGCTCATGCGAGCAGGTTACGTCGTCGGCGGGGTTGAGTGGGCGGAACTCGGGGACAACATGGGCGGCGGAGATGGGGCGTCTTGAGTCCGCCCCAAACATCATCAAAACCGAAATGACGCGGCTCGGGTCATTTCTGAAGAAACTGATGAGTGGAGCCGTGGGCCAGCCTCGTGATGTGTCACGGCAACACGGTGCACCGTATGCTTGCAGCCACGTCGTCGTGGGCGCCGCGGCGACGGCTCCAGACGAAGCCCCTGCGGACGCCCGCACCGGCGCGGAGCACCTGATGCTAGACACGCACTGATTCCAGGACCCGAGGGAGCGCCACGCTGCTGGTCGTCCAGAAGTACGGCGGCTCGTCCGTCGGCGACGTCGACGCGATGCGACGCCGTCGCCCGGCGCATCGTCGCCACGCCGCCGGCCAGACACGGTCGTCGCTCGTTGTCTCCGCGATGGGGACGACCGACGAGAGCTCTCGACCAGGCCGCAGCCCTGACCACCACGCCCCCGCCCGCGAGATGGACATCCTGCTGTCCGCCGGGTGAGCGCATCTCCATAACCTTGCTCGCCATGGCCCGTCACCGAGCTCAGCGTGCCCGGCACACGCCTACACCGGGTGCCCAGGCTGGCGTCCTCCAGCGACTCCAGAGTATGGTAGGGCCTCCATCGTCGGGTGCTGCCCTGAGCGCGTGGCCGCTCCATCCAGACCGGCGCGGTCGCCATTGTCGCCGGCTTCCAGGGCATCAACGCGGGTCGAGGACACCACCACGCTGGGACGCGGCGGCTCGACACCACCGCCGTCGCCCTGGCCGCTGCCCTCAACGCCGACGTCTGCGAGATCTACACCGACGTCGACGGCCTGTTCACCGCCGACCCCGCATCGTCACGCCAAGCGCATCGAGTCCTCTCCAGCGAGGAGACCTGTGAGCCAGCGCCGCCAAGATCCTCCACCTGCGCGCCGTGGAGTACGCCCGCCGCTTCCGGGGTACCGCCGCTACGTGCGCTCCTCATCTCCGACAAGACCGGGACCTGGATCACGACGGCCGCCGCGGCGCCTCGTGCCCTCGGTGCTGGCGCCCAGCTCGACGACGTCGTCGCGCCGCCGACACGCCGGGACAGCCTGCGACGCCTGCGCTCCCGGCAGCGCCGCCACTCGCCGGCTCGGCGAGCCAGGCCGCCCGCCGCCCGGCCTCGCCCTCGGGACCCCCGCCGGACTGACGACGGGCCCTCGGCCTCCCTCGTCGACACCCGCGCACCGCAACGCATCGCCGCGCCGCCCCAGCCCGCCCCGCCACGTCCGCCAAGGAGGACCCGTAAACGCCCCCGTCATCTCCGGAATCGCGACCGCAGCGCAGGACAAGATCACGCTCGTGGGCGTGCCCGACGTCCCCGGCGCCGCCGCCCGCATCTTTCGCGATCGTGGCCGGCACCGACTCCAACATCGACATGATCGTCCAGGACGTCTCCGCCGAGGGCACGGGCCTGACCAACATCTCCTTCACCTGCCCGACGGGCGACTCCGCCACCGCCCGCGCCGCCCTGGAGGGCGCCCGCGAGAACTGGGCTTCCAGCAGCCTGCCTTCAACCCCCGACATCGGCATCCTGTCCTGGTGGGGCGTATGCGCTCCAACCCGTCTCGGCGCGCCTGTTCGGCGCCCTGAGCGAGGCCGGGGTCAACATCACATGATCTCCACCTCCGAGATCCGCATCTCGTGGTGGTCACGTGCCGCGCTCGACGAGCCGTGCGCGCCGTCCGCACTCCGCCTTCGGCCTCTCGACGCCCAGGCCGCCGAGGCGGTCGTCTCGGAGGGACCGCGACGGCAATCCCGATGAACAACCCTACACCGGGTAGCCGACGGCGTCTCCGTCGCCGTCGTGGGGCCACCGGCCAGGTCCAGCCGTGTCATGCGCGCCGTGTTGGCCGAGCGCGACTTCCCGCCCGCTCGGTGCGCGCTACTCTCGGCCCGCAGCGCCGGGACCGTCGTGTGGACTTCCGTGCGCAGATCGAGAGTCGAGGGACGTCGCCACCGCGGACCTGGCGGGTATCGATGTCGCCTCTTTCTCCGCCCGGGGCAGCCGCCTCGCGCGAGCACGCTCGCCGCAGCCGTCGTCGTCGACAACTCCTCGGCCTGGCGCAAGGACCCCCGGTGCCGCTCGTGGCTGCGAGGTCGCCCTGCAGGCGCGTGAGCGCCCTAAGGGCTCATCGCCAGCACTGCTACCCATGGCGGCCATGCCCACTCAAGGTGCTGCACGAGGAGGCCAGGCTCGTCCGTCCTCATCGTCTCGACCTACCAGGCCGTCTCCGCTCCGGGCGGGCCGGGGGTGGCCGAGCTGGCCGGGCAGGTGCGCGCCGTCGTGAACGAGGACATGGGGCCTGTGCCTGGACGGGCGGGACCGTCGAGTTCCCGCGGGTCCCACGTCGACACCATCGCCTTCAACGCCCGTGGCTGGGCCGGTGGCGACGCCGGCGACGGCTTCACGTGAGACCGATGAGAGCAGAAGCTGCGCAGCATTCCCGCAGATCCTGGGATCGGGACCTGCTGGATCTCCGGGACCGCGTGCGCATCCCGGTGTTCTCCGGGCCCAGGGCTCCCAGCGTCAACGCCAGAGTTCGAGCGTGAGATCAGCGTCGAGCGAGCCGCAGGCTGCTGGAGGCGGCGCCCGGCGTCACCTATCAGGACGTGCCCAGCCTCTCAAGGGTGCCGCCCGCGATGGCACCTTCGTGGGGGCGCCTGCGCCGACCAGGCCTTCGCGCCGCCAGGCCTGCAGTTCTTCGCCGCCGGGGACAACCTGCGCAAAGGGCGCGGCCCTCAACGTCGTCGAGCTCGCCGAGCTGGTGGCCGCCGAGATCCCGGGGCTGACGGACTCTCCTCTCCTCTTCTCTCTTCGCGCCGAGCCGCATTTTTCGCGTAGGGTGACCGTTTTTCGGTCGGGCCACGCGAGAAATGCCAGCTCGGATGCGCGCACGCAGTGCGACGCCGACCGGGCAGTGGGCGCGGTCGGTGGCCTGACTCCGTTCCTCAGGAGACGGTCAGATCGCGCACTGAGCTCGACGACCTGTTGCTGCAGGGCGGCCACCTGCGCCACGTGGCGGCCTCCTGCTCGGCGTTCTCCTCCTCGACCAGCGAGACGATCCACGAGGCCAGGGTCGCTGTGACCACGCCGATGAGCGCCACCCCGCCGATCGCGGAGCAGTGCCGCGATGAAACGCCCTTCCGTGGAGACCGGGACGGTGTCGCCGTAGCCGATGGTGGTGATCGTCGTCAGCGCCACCACGGGACCGGCCGAAGGTCCGGATCGAGCCCGGCTCGCGACGCTCCGCATCCAGCGTAGCCAGCGCCGAGGTGAAGATCAGCAGTGAGGCGCTGCCGTCATGTACAGGGTGATGCGCGCCGCGCAGCTGCAGCGCGCTGCGCTGCATGATGCTCACGAGTGTCACCAGGGCGCGGAGCCGCGGCGGCGCAGGACCGGCAGGGCAATGACCGCCAGGTCGGGTAGGGTGGTGGAGGAACCGTACCCCGGTTCGGCGCCAGTGCCAGGCGGACGAAGATAGTCGACGCCGAACAGCGCCCACGGCGTCGATCACCAGCTCGGCTGCGTTCTTGGCCCCGCCCCAGTGCGTTGGTGAGCACCTCCCAGGCGTAGGCGCCCAGGAAGACGATGGCGGCGCCGGTCGCGGCCACTCCGTGGCTCGCTCCCACGCCCGCAGCCGAGTGCCCGTGCTGTCTTCGGTCGGCATGCTCCGATGGTAGACGGCGCTGGGGCAGAGCCGTGCAGGATGTCCCGGCCGGTGCGACGGGCGACGTGAGGTGAGGGGCTAGACCAGCAGGGCCCGGCCGCGGTGCTGAGGTAGAAGACGTAGACGGCCAGGAGAGATCCCGCTCCAGATCCCGAAGGCGTAGGGCCTCGAGGCGACGGATGACGAGTGCGGTCACCGGGGCGATGAGCGCGGCGGCGGTCACCAGCAGGTCGCCCGAGGAAGGACACCAGACCCTGCGGTGCGAGTGGAGCCAGCAGCCGGACGATGTTGCCCGCGCCTGGGTAGGCGATTGCGAACCACGCGATGGCGGCACCAGGTGAAGGCGACCGATGAGGGTGGTCGGCCGCCCTCGACATCGGTCGGCAGGAACGGCAGCGCGCCGCGGATGACGGCCAGAATCGTCAGCAGAGCGCCACGCCCTTCTCCGGCGTCGGTGGCCCGGGGACGACGGCGCCTGCGAGTACGGCCCAGAACACCGCCGAGGTCAGGTGATGGCGGTCGCGAGCCGGCGGGTCGGTCCGACGGCGTAGTCGCTCACGGCGTGCTGCACGATGTTGTAGTCGCTGGGGACGAGGTGAAGGGCGATGAACATGGCCAGCCGCGCGACTCCCAGGACAGAGCGACGGCGGCAGGGCGGTCGTCATTGAACCGGCTCCTTCCGTGCGGGTGCGACTGCCTCATCTTGCCCAGGCGGGGTGCGCGCCAGCTTACTGGCGCGCCAGACCTCGTCTCAGCCAGGTCTCGACCTGCGAGCGGGCGTCGTCGAGCTGAGAGGGTTTCACGGTCAGACTGAGGCGAGGATGACGGCGGGTGCCGTCAGTCTGGCGCCTTCTTTGGGTGGGGGCGTAGACGGCCTGCAGGTGTACGCGGCCCCAGCGCTGGTGTCTCCTGATTCGGAAGTTGTCGCAGACCAGAGGGGAGAGCAAGATTGAATAACTCAGGGTTCGCAACCGCTATGCCGTGCTGGGATAGGCGCACCATGCTGGACCGGCAGCGCACAGCCGCGCGAACCAGGACGATGAAGAGCGCAATGTGGAGCAAGAGCGGGCCACGGTGGCCTGACCGACCAGCTTCCGGGTCGACTCGCTATAGATCGGGGAGTGCAGGACGGCTATCAGAATGATCGAGGAGGCCACCAGCAGCATGCCCGCAAGCATCGCACAGCAGGCCCATAGCGCGCCTGTTGGGATCCCGGGCCACATGAAGGAACCGTGCCGACACGATATCGCGATGGACCACCGTCGCGTCCTTGAGCAGCCACCGGTCGGTGCCCCTGAAGCAGAAGACCGCACCGAAGCAGAACGTGGTCAGTATGAAGCTGTGGACGGTGGTCGCGACAACCAGGGTGGATAGGGATCTCAAGTCCCGGGCGGCCTTCTTCTGGGTGAGGCCATGGCTTCGTCCAGGGACCCTAGGGCCCAACCGGATACGAACAGGGACGAGCGGATAGAGGGCAGCGGTGCTACGGCGGCCAGCGCACTCAGGTATCCGAGCGCCTTTGGCCCCAGCGCCGGGACGCGAACGGATGTAGATCGCCATGAGTCACCTTCCTCCAAGTCTGCCGTCAGGCCGGTTGCAGCCCCTTGGGCTCGGCCGACGACGTTGAGTGCCGTCGGCGAGTCAATTCTGCGGTCGGTGGGTGTCTCCCTGCCTAGGTACCGTTCACGCCGGTGGGAAGCGAGAAGGGCAGCGGCCGAGCTCAGGTGAGCAGGACCTTCAGGACGGCGGGGCAGTGAAGCGGCGAGGCTGCGAACCTCTTTCGACGACGTCGAGCACTCCGATGTCAGTCAGCTGGCCAACGAGGCTGTTGGCTCGTCCATACTGAGACGCCGAGGGCCGCCTCGACCTTGCGCACCGTGAAGCTCGGATTCGCGACCGCGAAGTCGACGAGGTCGAAGGCGTGCGCGGACCGCAGGCTGGAGGCGCGCACCGTTTCCTTGAGGTTCTGGTGCGCAGCGGCCAGGGCGAGCATCTGGTGGCGCGTGTTGGTGGCGGCCGCGGCCAGCCCCCGGGAGAAGAAGGTGAGAAAGGTGTCCCAGTCGCCGTGGGTGCTGACTCGGAGCAGGGCGTCGTAGTACTCGGCGCGGCGTTCCTCGAACCATGGTGAGACCGTCAGTGTAGGTTCGTTGAGAACGCTCGAGCTCAGGAGGGTGAGCACGATGAGGAACCGTCCCAGGCGCCCGTTGCCGTCCCGGAAGGGGTGAAGGGTCTCGAACTGGTAGTGCGCCATACCCGCAGCGATGATCGGGTCGATGTCTCCCGCGTGGTCCTGATGCAGCCAGTCGACGAGGGCGCGCACGCCGGCGCGAAGACGATCTCCAGGCGGTACGGGAACGAACCGGCTTGCATGGATCGGGGCCGCGCTGTGCGCACCGGGGCGGCGGCCGATCATGACCTGACTGTCGCGCAGGCGACCTGAAGCGGCCTCAAGAGTGCCCCTCGCGAGGCTCGCCTTGAAGGTCCTCGATGAGCGACAGGGTGATGGGACGCCCCTCTTGCGCCCACAGGAAGCCGCTGTTGGCCATGCGGGACGTAGTTGAGGATCTCTGTCATCTCCGGCGGTCGCGGGGGCGTCGTCGTCGGCGGTGAGTACCTCGCGCAGGGGCGTATGTCCCTTCCAAAAGCTGACGTCGACTGCGCCTCGCGCGCGCAGGAGGAGTTCGCAGCAGGAAGGGGTTCGGCAGCTGCTGGGCCGTGGCGTCGAGGGCGGCCAGTGCGCGGCCGGCTGCTGCCACCATGCGTGCGGTGCTTCCGTTGAGGAGGTGGTTCGTCGGGCCGAGTGGCGCGGGGACGAAGGCCTTGTGCTGCCAGTCGCCGGTCACCGGGTCGGAGCCGGTGATGTCGACCAGCTCCCCATCGTGTCGTCGACGAACATGCTCACGTCCCATGATGTCAGTCTAATGGTGATTGTGTGACATCTGAAGGGGGTGAGTCACACACAAAAGAGGTACTTGTCGAATATCCTGTGTGGGGTGTGTCTGGAAACGGTCACGTTGTGGGCCGGCGGGAATGAGGGTGGATGAGGCTCGGCGCGGGTGCGGGGATGCAGCAGGAGGGCTGGCGGCATCCGTCGTCACTGTCGACAGTGAGCGCAGCCGGCCAGGAATAGGTGTGGGCACTGAAGGTGTTGGCCGCAGTGGAACTGATCAGTATCCGCAGTCTTGAAAAGGAATGCTCATGGCCACCAAGAACATCACCGGCCCCTGAGTTCAAGGACACCGTCACGGCGAGGGCATCACGCTTGTCGACTTCTGGGCCTCCTGGTGCGGCCCGTGCATGCGCTTCGGCCCCATCTACGAGAAGGCCTCCGAGGCCAACCCCGACATCACCTTCGCCAAGGTGGACACCGAGGCCGAGCAGGACCTCGCCGGGCGCCCTGGGCATCTCCTCGATCCCCACGCTCATGGTCTTCCGTGACAATGTGCTGGTCTACCGCGAGGCCGGCGCCCTGCCCGCCCCGCGCTGGACTCCCTCATCACGCAGGTGCGCGAGGCTCGACATGGACGAGCTCAAGGCCAAGATCGCCGAGGAGGAGGCCGCCTCCGGCGCTCAGGCCTGATCCGTCACGCGTGCGGGGCCGTCCTCCGGCTCCTCCTGCTGTTCGACGTCGCTCGAAACCTGCCGTTTCCGGGCGACGTCGTCATCTGTACCCGGCTCGCCCAGTCAAGGGGCAGAACGTACGTTTTGATATCCTATGATGGCCCGCGTGAGTTGGGTCCCACGTCAGTCACGCTGTCAGAGCCCGATGGGCGGTCCCCGTCGGCGCCTCAGGGCCGCGACGCGCTGGTGCGCCACCTGGTCTACGCCTTCCTGCGCTCAGACCCCGAGGGGCCACGGACTGGATCGACTCGACGGTCCCCACCGATCCGGACGAGCTGCGCACCATGCTCGACTTCCTCCTCACCGCCCGGCCCCGGCGCCCCTGCCCGAGGACATCGCCGCCGACCTCGACACCCTCCTGGAGGCCGAGGGCCACCGAGGCGTGGCATAGTCGACGCCACCGAGATCCCGCCCCTGGCCATCACCGACCACGTGCCCGGTCTGCTGGGCCGCAACGTGGCCTTCTGGCGCGGCGACCTCACCCGGCTGCGCGCCGGCGCCGTCCTCAATGCCGCCAACTCCGGCATGCTCGGCTGCTTCGCCCCCGGGCACCGCTGCATCGACAACATCATCCACGCCGTGGCCGGGCCGGCCCTGCGCGCCGAGTGCGCCCGCTACATGACCTGGGCGGAGACCTTCGACCCCACCCGCCGCCAGGGGCGGAGAGCCGGCAGGTCGGGCCGTCTTCACCGGCGGCTACCACCTGCCGCCCAGCACGTCATCCACTCGGTGGGTCCCGTCATCGAGGACGGCCGCAAGCCCACGCTGCGCGACCGGCGCCTGCTGTCCTCGTGCTACACGAGCGTCCTCAACGTCGCGCACGCCGCGGGGCTGGGCAGCGTCGGCCTGTGCTCGCTGTCCACGGGCGTCTTCGGCTACCCCAAGCGGCAGGCCGCCCTGGTGACCCTGGAGACGATCGGCCGCTGGCTGGCGGCCCACCCCGACTCCCGGCTGCGCATCGTCATCAGCCTCAACGCCGACGTCGACGTCGCCGCCTACGAGGCCGCCCTCGCCCCGCCGCCCTGGCGGCCCTAGGGGACGGGGCCCCTAGCCCGCCTGGGCCCGGGCCGCGGCGCTCGCGGCCGCCGGGGCCGCGTTCGCGATCGCCTCCAGCTCTGCCTCGCCGTGCGCGGCCGAGACGAACCAGGCCTCGAAGACCGACGGCGGCAGGCTCACCCCGGCCTCGAGGAAGGCGTGGAAGAAGGGCCCGTAGCGCCAGGTCTCCTGGGCGCGGGCGGCCTCGTAGTCGCTCACGCCCCGCTCGGCCGGACGCTGCCCGAACATGAAGGAGAACAGCGAGCCCGCCCGCTGCACGCGGTGGGGCACGCCCTGCTCGGTCAGGGCCGCTGAGACCACCTCGCCGATGGCGTGGGCGCGGGCGGCCACCGAGGTGTGAGACGGCGTCGTCGGCCAGCTGGAGCGTGGCCAGACCGGCCGCTGTGGCCAGCGGGTTCCCCAGAGCGTGCCCGCCTGGTAGACGGGGCCGCCCGGTGCCAGCAGGTCCATGACCTCCGTGCGTCCGCCGACGGCGGCCAGTGGCATCCGCCGCCCACGACCTTCCCGAAGGTCACCAGGTCCGGCACCCAGGCGGCGCGCTCGCGCCAGTCCGCGTCCGGCCAGGAGGGGGCTGCGCCGGTGGCAGCGGGCTCGGAGGCGAAGGCCGGCAGGTCCGAGGTCCAGCCGTCGACGGCCTCCAGGCCCCACCAGCCGGCCGGGCCCACGCGGAAGCCGGTGAGGACCTCATCGAGGATCATGAGGGCGCCGTGCTCGGCGGTGATGCGGCGGATCGCGGCGTTGAATCCGGGTGCCGGCGGCACGATCCCCATGTTGGCCGGAGCGCCCTCGGTGATGACCGCGGCGATCTCGGGGCCGCGCTCGGCGAAGCAGGCCTCCAGGGCGGCGACGTCGTTGTAGGGCAGGACGATCGTCTGGGCGGCCACGGCCGCGGGCACGCCCGCGCTTCCCGGCAGGCCGCCGGTGGCCAGGCCCGAGCCGGCCGCCGCGAGCAGGCCGTCGCTGTGCCCGTGGTAGCAGCCGGCGAACTTCACCACCAGGTCGCGGCCCGTGGCACCGCGAGCCAGGCGCACGGCCGTCATCGTCGCCTCGGTGCCGGTGGACACGAAGCGGACCTTCTGTGCGGCGGGGACCCGACGGCGGACCTCCTCGGCCAGGAGCGTCTCCGACTCGGTCGGGGCACCGAAGGACAGGCCGCGGGCGGCGGCGGCCTGGACCGCGGCGACGACCTCCGGGTGGGCGTGGCCCCAGGGCGCCGGGCCCCACGAGCCCACGAGGTCCACGTAGCGGTGGCCCTCGGCGTCGGTGACGTGGGCGCCGCCGGCCGAGGCGATGAACCGCGGCGTGCCGCCCACCGAGCCGAAGGCGCGCACGGGGGAGTCGACGCCCCCGGGGATGACGGCGCGAGCCGCCTCGAACAGGGCGGTGTTGGTCGCGTGAGTCGCGTTGGCGGGGGCGGAGGCTGCGGGCTGCGGCTGCTGAGTCACGGTGATCCTGTCGATGAAGAGACTGGTCAGGTCCGGTTCGGACCGGTAAGTCGTACCGGGCGGGACTGCCTCTCAAACTACCGGACTGAGGCCGTCTGTCGGGCGTTGAACGTGGTGTTGACCGGTTGGGAACGCGGGAGAGGTGAAAGTGTCCGTAGTGGCGACTTTTCAGGTGGTCGAAACCGGTTCCTTCTTGCAGTATCCCAGGTCAGAGGGTGGTTACTTTCAGATACTGAATGAGGTGGGAGTTGAAAAGTCGCCACCGTGGACACTTTGGCGAGTTGATGCCGCTGGGGACCGTTTGCTACGACGGGCGGCGAGACCGGACCGAGGAGCTGAAGCTCCTCAAAGCAGGTGGGAAGGACGTATTTCCGGGCGCGCTGGGAAGACGTTGCCAGGGGTCTCCCAGGCACGTGTGCTGAGATATAAGCCGGAATCTTTGGTCGATAATCATCGGCAGAACCAGTAGAGACCATCGGCAGAGGAAAGAAGTCAGCGCAGGGCCGGGTTCTCGGCGATCTCCCGGGCCCAGTAGGTCAGGACCATGTCCGCCCCGCGCGCACGATGCCCAGCACCGACTCGGCGATGACGCGCTCGCGGTCGATCCCACCCGCGCTGCGCGGCCGCCTCCACCATCGCGTACTCGCCGCTGACCTGGTGGGCGGCCACCGGCACCGGTGAGGCGGCGGCGACATCGGCGAGTACGTCCAGGTAGGGGCCGGCCGGCTTGACCATGACGATGTCCGCCCTGCTCGACGTCGAGCATCACCTCGCGCAGGCCCTCGCGGCGGTTGGCCGGATCCTGCTGGTAGGCGCGCCGGTCCCCGGTGAGCGTGGAGCCCACGGCCTCCCGGAACGGCCCGAAGTAGGCCGAGGCGTACTTCGCCGAGTAGGCCAGGATCGCGACGTCATCGTGGCCGGTGGCGTCCAGGGCGGCGCGGATCGCGGCGACCTGCCCGTCCATCATCCCCGAGGGCGAGACCATGTGCGCCCGGCCTCCGCCTGGGAGACGGCCATCGCCTGGTAGGTGGCCAGCGTGGCGTCGTTGTCGACCTCGCCGGCGCGCAGGGCCGTCGGGGCGGATCAGCCCGCAGTGGCCGTGGCTGGTGAACTCGTCCAGGCAGGGTGTCCGCGCACGACGACCTCGTCCCCACCTCGCGCGCACCGCCGCGATCCCGCGGTTGAGGATGCCGTCCTCGGCCCAGGCGGCGGTGCCCGAGGCGTCGCGGGCGGCGGGCACGCCGAACAGGTCGATGGCGCCGATGCCGGCCTCGGCGCAGGCGGCGGCCTCGCGGCGCAGCGAGTCCAGCGTGTGCTGGACGACCCCGGCATCGCCTCCACGGGGTGGGGGTGTCGATGTCCTCGCGCACGAACACCGGCAGGATGAGGGCGGCCGGGTCCACGACGTGCTCACGCGCCAGGCGCCGCATCGCCGGGGTGGTGCGCAGGCGCCGGGGGCCGCACCGTGGGGGCCTGCGGGTCGGGGGACGGAACGGCGCGACAGGAAGTGGGCGGCCGGTCGAAGGGCGTCGGTCATGAGGTGCTCCTGGATGGGGGAGTGGTGGATAGTGCTGGATCCGGCGTCGTGGCGTCGATGACGTGCCCTGGAGGACGCCCTCGGGCGTGGGGAGGGGCGACGGCGGCGACCGGCAGGCCGAGCTCGCGGGCGGCCGCCGTGGTGGCGCCGATGGCCACGAGCCGGGTGGTGGGCGGTGGGCCGAGCAGCTCAGGACGGCCCGTGTGCTGGACGGGGCGGTGAGCACGACCGCGTCCACACCGCCGGTGGCCCACGTGCTCCCAGCCCGGGGGCAGGGTCGCGGGCGTCGGCCGTGACGGTCGTATGGGCGGCCACCTGCTCCACCTCCCAGCCCGCCCGACGCAGGCCGTCGGCCAGCGCCGGGTCGGCCAGGGCCGAGGCCGGCAGCAGCACCCGCTGCGCTGCAGTCTGGGGCCGGCTGCGGGGCCGGCGAGCACAGGCTCCTCCAGGAGGGCGGCGGCCGAGCCCCAGGACACCAGGTCAGGGGGCGTGCCGGTGAGCTCGGTCAGGCGCGTGCGGTCGCCGGCCCGACGACGGCCACCTGCAGCGCCGAGGGCACCGGGAACGTGCAGGTACGGCGCCAGTGCCTCGACGGTCCGGGCCGAGGTGAGCACCAGCCAGGCCGCCTCGCCCGCCGTGATCCGCCGCGCGGTCTCCTCCAGAGCCGCAGCGTCCCCCGGAACGGTCCGCGTCACGGCGGCGCGCAGCACCTCGCCCCGGCCCGCTCCAGCGCCGAGGCGATGCGATCCGGTTCCTTGACCCGCGGCAGCAGCACGACCCGCCCCAGCCAGCGGTGCGTCGGCGGCCTCGCGGGGCTCGTCCGGCAGGGTGGCGGGAGCAGGTGGTTGCGTGAGGTGGACTCGGCCATGGCCTCAGTCCCGTCGGGGCTTGTTGGCGTGCAGGTCGACGATCTCGGCAGCACCGTCCTCCAGCAGGACCTCAGCCGCTCGGACACCCAGCGCCTCAGCCGCCCGAACCGCCTCCACCGCTACGTCCCCAGTATCCGGGCCCCCAGCGACCTCAGGGCAGCTCGGTGCTCAGCTCGCAGCCGACCTCCTGTCCGCCGTCGAGCGGGTGACCACCGCCCGCAGCGCGAGCACTCGCGGCTCGCGGCCGCCGCCCCTGAGGTGAGCCCAGGCCCCCACCGGCGCCGCGCAGCCCGCACCGAGCCGGGCCGCGAGGCGCCCGCTCCGCCGTCACCGCCAGGCGCGTGGGCTCGTCGTCGAGCACCGCCACCGCCCGGGCCAGCGCGGTGGAGCACTCTCCCGCCCTCGCCTCCACGGCCAGGGCACCCTGAGCCGGCGCGGGCAGCATCGTCTCGAGGTCCAGGATCTCGCTCGCGAAGTGCTCCAGTCCCAGGCGCTCGCAGCCCCGACAGGGCGAGCACCACCGCGTCGAGGTCGCCGGTGGCATCCGCCCGGCTCGGCGCAACCGGCTCATCGGTGCCGACGCCGACCGCCTCAGCCCCCGTACCCGCGCCAGGCGCGTGGGCACGATGCCGCGCAGGTCCACCACCTCCAGGTCCGGGCGGGTGGCCAGCAGCTGGGCGGCCCGGCGCGGCGAGCCAGTGCCCACGCGGGCCCCCTCGGGCAGGGCGGCCAGGGTCAGCCCGTCGCGGGCGCACAGGGCGTCGTGCGGGTCCTCGCGGCGGCAGCGCAGATGACCTCCAGGCCCTCGACCCGCTGCGTGGGCGGGTCCTTGAAGGTGGACCACCAGGTCCACCTCGCCGTCCAGAAGCGCGTGGCGCAGTCGGGCCGCGAGACCCCACCCCGCCGAGACTGTCGCAGGGGGTGCGGTCGCCGTCGCCGTCCGTGCGCACGGTGACCAGGTCGATGTCCAGACCATCACGCCGCGCGTCAGGCCCTCGCTGGGAGCGCCGGCCGCCATCAGCGCCTCGGCAACCTGCCCGGACTGGGTCAGCGCCAGGCGCGAGCCGCGCGTGCCCAGCCGAATCCGTCCGAGTCCGTCCCCGTCGTGGTCATGCATCCCTCCTCGTGCGCGGTTCTCATTCGTCGCGTTCGTACCGTTGGGCTCGACCTCGTACCGAGGGGGTACGAGCTCGCGACCTAATATACGAACGCGACAACGTCCCCCGTCCTGGCGCGTCGCCTCACTCATCAGGCGAGCCCACCAGGCGTCCGGCGGCGGCGCGGGCGTGCCCGACGACGGCCGCGATCCCGGTCCCCGCCACCCACGCTCGGTGACCTCCACTCCCGCGACCGACGCGAGCAGCTCCTCCAGACGGGTCGTGCGCTCCCGGTAGGCGGGGGTCACCGGTGGCAGCGTCCCGTCCCAGCGCACCAGCATGTGGTCGATCACCGCCTCCGGCTCGATCCGCACCCGGTCAGGGCGGCGACGTCGGCCAACGCCACCGACAGGTCCACCTCCGGGCGCGGCCGGCCGGGCCAGCCGTAGGGACAGCCGCAGCGCGTGGACGTCCGGTCCGTGCAGCGCGCGCAGCTCTCACCGACCCACGGCCGCTGGCGCTCAGGGTGCGACAACGCCTTGGCGGGCCGGGCAGGACACCTCGTGTGAGGCCGCCTGCTCCGCCGGCGCGACGAGCAGGCCCGATCCCACCGGTTCCCGCCCGGTCCCGGCGCCCGGGCCACCAGCGTGAAGCGCGCGATCAGCGCCCCCACCGGCACGGTCAGGGTCCGTGGCGCTCGCGGGCAGCCGGGAACCCCCGCAGGAGGCGCAGCGCTGCACGTGCTGAGCAGGCCAGGATGACGCGGTCGGTAGTCCACGACCTCCTCGGCCCCGTCCGGCACAGGCTCGTCCGACGGCGTCGGCCCGCGCCGCGTCGGCGCCATCCCCCACCCGCCAGGCGGAACGACGCCCGCCCTCGCTGTCCTCGCCGCCGGCCGGCTCGCAGCCACTGGGCGCCGGTGCGAGTGCGTACGCTCCCGCCACCGGCCTCGATCGCCTCGCGCAGCGCGTCGGCGAGCCGGAACAGTCCGCCCTCGACGGCCGCGTCCACTCTCCGTCCACCCGCCCCGTCCCGGCGGGCCCGACGCCGCTCCAGCACCGCCGCCACGGCAGCACTCAGGGACCCCAGCTCCGCCGTCGCCCGCCGCAGGCCCGGCTGCGCGACGTCGGCGGCCAGGTCCGCCGGGTCCGCCAGTGGATGCCGGCGACGATCAGGGCGCACGAGCCGGTCAGGACGCCGGTCCCCCATCCGCGCGGACACGAAGGAGCCAGGTCGGCCGGATCCTCAGGGCCGGTTCCCACGGTTCCGGGCAGGGTCGGCGTCCTGCGCGGCCCGGCGCGCGGCGGCCTCCCCGATGATGGCGACGACGTCGGACGCCAGCGGGTCGCAGGGGATCCCCAGGTAGGCGTCGTCGGAAACCGGTGCAGGGAGCCCAGCCGGACGGCTCCTCGCCGTCGCCCGGTGCCAGCAGCGGCAGGAAGGCCGAGGGCCGACCGTGCGGAGGGCAGCGGTGCGCAGACCGAGCTCGGCCAGCATCGGGTGGCCGCCTGGCCGCGCACCACGAAGCCCTCGGCTCCCAGGTCCATCCGCACCCCGGCGATCGGCCCGGCTGCGACGAGGCCCGCCGGTGTAGCGCGCGCCTCGATGAGCAGCGGCCGCAGCCCGCGCGCACCAGGTCCCGAGGCCGCTGTCAGCCCCGCGATCCGCCGCCGACGACGAGCGCGTCCACCGCTGGGCCGGTCGCCTTGTGGCCCTCGGCGTGCTGCGCGTGCTCAGCCATTCAGCGATCTCCCGCTCGGGGCGACGCGACGTGCGGGCCAGAGGCCTTCCACCTGGTCCCCGCGGCGCCTGCCGGCCCGGAGCCTGCCGGTCCTGCCTGCTGACGCTCCGCCCGCCGGCTGCCGCCTGCGCCTCCTCGTCCGAGCCTGGTCCGGCGCAGGCTCCGGTGTCCGCCGTCGTCCCCGCCGCAGCTCCGCCCTCGTCTCCGCGACGGCGTCCCAGCCGGCCAGCGCCACGGCCTCCCAGTCGGCCGAGCCGTGCACCCGCGCCACGATCCGGGTGAGCACATCCGCATCGGTGGCCGGCGGCACCCCGTGCCCCAGGTTGACCACGTGTCCTGGCGCCGCACGCCCGGCGGCCAGGACCGCATCCACCTCCTCGGCCACCAGCAGCCACGGCGCCGCCAGCAGAGCCGGGTCGAGGGTTGCCCTGAACCGGGCAGGGCCCCGCCTGCGGGTCGGCCTGGGCCAGGTCTCGATCGCCTCACCGAGCTCGATGCGCTCATCGATCCGACGGCGTCGGCCCCCTGCCGCATGAGCCCCAGCAGCCGGGCCGTTCCGGTCCCGAAGTGGATGAGGGCGGAGCCTGACCGGTGGTGGGGGAGAGCGCGCCCCGGGCCGTCTCCAGCGCGAGCCCCGAGTAGGGCGCCACCCGCTCGCGGTAGGTGCGCGGCGACAGCGAGCCCGCCCAGGAGTCGAAGAGCTGGGCCGCGGCCGCCCCGGCGCGCACCTGAATGGCGATGAACTCGCCCGTCAGGCGGGCGCACCATGTCGTGAGTCGGTCCCAGGACTCGGGGTCGGGCGCATGAGCGTGCGCGCTGCCAGGTGGTCGCGGCTGGGCCTGCCCTCGACGAGGGTAGGCCGCCAGCGTGAGCGCCCGCCGAAGGCGGGACCGGCGTCCAGCCGGCCGGCCCGGCGCTGTGCTGCAGTCCCGCGCGCCCGCTCGGTCAGGCCCTCATGCACGCCCGGCGCCTGAGGGGCTGCCGAGCTCGATGACGACGCGGCGCACCGCCTCCTGGACCGCCGCCACACCCTCAGCGCCCGCCGTGCCCCGTGCATCAGGGGCCATCGCCGAGCGGTGGGCGACCAGCTCACTCACCTCGCCCGCGCTGCTGCCGGGGCGTCAGGAACCGGCCCCACGCCCTCCTCGATCCACCCCTACTCCCGCCAGGCGCAGCGGCACCATGATGTCGGAGAAGAGAACGGCCCGCGTCAACGCCGTGGCAGCGCACCGGCTGCAGCGTCGCCTCGGCCGCAGACCCCGGGTCGAGGCAGGCCTCCAGCATCGGGACGCCCGGCGCGTTCCACAGCGCGCGGTACTCCGGCAGGGACCGGCCCGCCTGACGCATGAACCACACGGGTGTGCGGGCGGGTCGCCGGCCCGCCAGGGCCTCCAGGATCGCGGGGTGCGCGGTGGTTCCGACGCCCTCCCTCCGGCACTCGGCGCCGTCTGCCTCCCGGCCCGTCCCCGCCTCGATGCCGGTCGGATCGGGCTTACGAGCCGCCTGCTCGCGCTCGATTGAGTGTAGTGGAAGCCTCGGTGACGAAATCGCTATTACCGGATGAAGAATGCTGACGCCGCGTATTCTCCCTGCGATAGGGGAACTGAATGTGAGACATATTCGATTGCCTCCCTGTAAGCAGTGGTCAGAGAGGGTTTATTTCGCGTGATGATGCGATGTTCCGGATACCGGTCAGGTGCTGACATGGTGTCAGAAATATGGTGGTGACACATTGTCTTGACGTTGGAGTGCGTCGCCACGCCGCTATTGTGCCCGCACGCCGCAGTGATGTTTCAATAGCGCTCGCTGTGACTACTCATCTTCTCTCCGCCGACTACCGACTGCCGGGCCTCGACGTCGTCGCCCGGCTGGGGGCGATCGCCCCAGGACTGGGTCCGGACCTCCTGGAGGCGGTCCCCGCGCTGCGCGGGGTCGTCGTCCTGTCCACCTGCAGCCGTCTGGCCCTCCTGATCGACGCCGACTCCTGGGCCGACACCGGGTGCCAGCGGCCCTCCACCCGCTGCCCGGTTCCGCCGCCCGGCTCGGACTCCCGCGCTTCCGCCACGCACGGCTCTGCCGCCTGCGCCTCGCCCGCTGACGCCGCGCCGTCCGGCCCTGGGCGGACGTCATCCTTCCTCGCCGAGCGCGCGGGCTGGCTCCGGGGTCCCTGAGTCTGTCCCACCTGGCGGCGCGGCCGCTCGCCGCGAGATGCTCGCCATCGCCGCGGGCCTGGGCTCTCCATGGTGGTCAGCGAGGCTCAGATCGTCAGCCAGGTCCGCCGTGCCGCCGAGACCGCCGCCGCCGAGGCACTCAGTCCCGACCTCGTGCGAATCATCGAGGCGAGCCTCGGCCACCGCCCGCCGGGTTGCTCACGACACCGAGGCTCTCCAGCCAGGGTCGCAGCGTCGTCGCCGTCGGCATTGATCAGGCCGCCGGCCATCTGCCGCCACTGATCAGCTGCCGCGCCCTCATCGTGGGCACCGGCTCCTACGCCAGGGCCTACCGTCGCCGCCCTGCGCGCCCGCGGCTAGCCGACATCGCCGTCTTCTCCGCCTCCAACCGGGCCGGGACCTTCGCCTGCCGGCCACGACCTGCGCGCCGTGCCCACGGACTCCCTGCCCAGGGCCATGGTCCGGTCCGACCTCGTCGTCACCTGCCGTGGCAGTGGGCGGACCGAGTCCTCACCGCCGACGTCGTCGCCCCCGTCGCCGCCGAGCGCTCCCGCTCGGCCGGGGGCGCCAGCCGCCCTGGTCATCCTCGACCTGGCCCTGACCCGCGACGTCGACGAGGCCGTCCGCGCCCTGCCCGGCGTCGTCCACCTCGACCTTCCGGTGTGCGCGACGCCGTCCCCGACTGCCGAGGTCCGGCGGGTCGACGCCGCCCGCGCCATCGTCGACGCCGAAGCCGACGACTTCGAGCACCCTGGCCGGACGCAGCATGGACCGCTCATCACCACCTTGCGCTCACGTCGGCAAGATCGTCACGGAGGAGATCGAGCGCCTGCGGCGTTGCGGTCCGGCTACCGGCCTCGACCGTGCCCTCGGTGGACGGGCGGGCCGAGGCCAGTGGTCGCCGGCGGCGGCGTGGTCACGCGACGAACGGCGCCTCCGGTGCCGACAGGACGGTCGCCGTCTCGGTGGTCGCGTCGAGACCGCCTCAGAGCCGCTCCCGAGGCTCCCTCCAGGTCTCGGACGGGCCGGTCATCACTCTGGCCCAGGCCGAGCGCGCCCTCCACCACCTGGCGCCCGCCTCCTCCACCAGCCCCACCGTCGTGGCTCGCCGTGCCCAGCCAGGACAGCCACGAGGATGCCCTATCGCCAGGCCCTCGAGAACTCGTCCTCGGCCTGGATTCCATGGGAGGAACCCATGACTGACGCCGCCGCGCCGTGCCCGACCTCGCCGGAATCCCGGCCAGTATCCCAGCCACCGACCCGCTGGCCCCTACGACGCCGTCCTCCTGCTGTCCCCACGGTGGGCCCCGCCGGCCCGGACGTCACTGCCCTGTCATGCGCAACGCACACCGCCGGCCGCGGCGTGCCCGACTCGCGCCTCCTGAGGTCTCGGCCACTACCAGAGATTCGGCGCCTCCCCGATCAACGCACGCAACGCCGGGCTGCGCGACGCCCTCGAGGCCCGCCTGGCCGGGCGCGGCTCGACGCTGCCGGTCGTCGTCGGCAACCGCAACTGGCACCCCTTCGTCAGCCAGGCCCTGCGCAGGGCTCGCCGACACCGGCGCCCGTCACGTCCTGGCCCTGCCCACCGCCGCGCTGGCTCCCTACTCGGATGCCGCCAGTGCCGCGAGGACCTGGCCGGCGCCGCCGCCACTCCGCCGCCGGGCGGACGGCTCCACCGAGTGACAGCTTCGAGGCCGACGCCGCCGCCGGGTCGGCGGAAGGGCAGCGCCCCCGTCGACCTCACCGTGGACAAGACGCGTCCCTACTACAACGCTCCCCGGCCTCCTGGGGGCTAGCGTCGACTGCGATCGTCGAGGGCCTACGGCGCTCTCGCCGAGCAGGGGGTGGCCGCAGCGGACGTACGCCTCGTCCTCGTCACCCACTCCATCCCCCTGGGCATGAGGCCGGCTCCGCCCGCCCCCGAATCAGACGGTGCCTCAGGTCGGCTGGTGCGAGACAGTCCGCCAGGGCGAGCCAGCTGGACCGCTGCAGCCCAGCGTCGCCACGGACCTGTCCACGGAGTCTCTACGTCGCCCAGCACAGAGGCCCTCGCCGCCGTCCTCGTGCCGGGTCGCCCGCCGCCTCGGGGCTGGAGCGGTGGAGTCCGACCTCGTCTACTGCTCGCGCTCCGGCCCGCCCAGGCCCCGCTGGCTCAGGCCCGATGTCAACGACCACCTCGAGGCCCTGGCCGCCGGGCAGGCTCACCGACGGCAGCCCCGCGGACCGCCCCGGGGCGTCGTCGTGGCCTATCGGGTTCATCTCCGACCACATGAGGTCGTGCTTCGACCTCCGACACCGAGGCCGCCCAGACCGCCCGTGATCTGGGGATGCCGTATGCGCGCGCTGCACCGTCGGCACCCACCGGCCTTTCGTCGACTCCCTCGTCGACATCCTCATCGAACGGGCCGCCGTCGCCCGTGGTGAGGGACGTCCACCCGCCTCGACCACCGGCGTCGGCCCTTCCACCGTCTGCCCGCCGTCCTGCTGCGCTCCGCGCCACCGCAGTCAGCACAGTCACCACGGGGCCGACGGCGCGGCCCCACTGAGGTCCGCGGCCGGGCATCAGCCGGCGGCGGGTGGATCGTGCCGGCCGGCATCTGCCGAACGAAAAGCCTCAAAGCCCGCCAGCTGCGGAAGGATGAAGGAGAAAGATGAGCACCGACACCCACGGCCAGCGCAGTGGTGCTGGCGGTCACCCGGTGGCTACAGCGGACGTCCTGCCGAGGGCGGCCTGCACCGCTTCAGGGACGAGGAACGCCGCCCCCACCGCGATCCGCGCGACGCCGCGACGTTGACCTCGAGGCCATCAACAACCAGTACCACTACACCCTCCGCCGTCTTTCCGCCTGACCCGGCCGCTGCCCTGCCTCCCAGCCCGAGCGCGAGGCGGCTCACAGGTCGAGTGCCGACTTCATCGGGCCGGCGGCGCGACAACCCCGCGGCTGGTACGACGTCGGGGGCCTGCGCGCCGATGCCGACCTGCTTGTGTGGTGGCTCGACGACGACCGAGGTCCTCCAGAACGCGCCACCGCCTGCGCGGAAGTGCGCTGGGCCGTTACCTGGAGCCGGTGTGGTCTGCCATGCGGGCTGCACACGCCCGCCGAGTTCAACCCGCGCCACGTGCCGGCCTGCCTGGCCGAGGTGGCGCCGCGCGACTGGGTCATGGTCTACCCCTTCGTGCGCTCCTACAGGTGGTACCTGCTCGACCCCGAGGGAGCGCTCGCGCATGATGGCTCAGCACGGGCGTCGTGAAGCTGCTCCAAGTACCCTGACGTCAGGGATCGACCCTGGCGACCTTCGGCCTGAGCGACTACGAGTGGATCCTCGGCTTCGAGGCCGACACGCTCGACCGGCTCGAGGGTCCTGCACCACCAGCGCTACACGGAGCGCGCATGCGCGTGCGCGTGGACGCAGCGCCTTCTACACCGGGCGCCGCGTCAGCCCTCAGGAGGTGGGCCGGCGCCAGCCCTGGGCCTGACTCCCCGCCGGCGGCCCGGCCGGGCGCGGTGCGTGTGTTTCTCTCAGCGACCGGCCGGCTCCGGAAAAATGGCGTAGGGTGAGATCGCATGAGTGCAGAGACACTGCAACACCGTCCGTATCCTTCGCCTTCTGCCTCCGCCGCCCTGAGCGACAGCCTCCAGCGCGTCCTGGTCGACCTCATCGCCCTGGGGTGACCGCAAAGCAGGCCCACTGGAACATCGTGGGTGAGAACTTCCCGCGACCTTCACCTGAACTTCGACGGGTCGTCGACATCGCCCGCGAGGGCTCCGACGCAGGTCGCCGAGCGCATGCGGAGCCATCAACGCCGTCCCCGACGGCCGACCGGCTCACCGTTGCCGCCGACGCCACCGTCGAGCCTGCCCAAGGACGAGGGATCACCGTCTCGAGGGTGTGGCTACGTCGTCTCCGCCATCGAGGCCGTCGTGTCCACGCTTCGGGGCGTGCGCGACGCCGTCGACGGCGAGGACCCGACGTCGGCCGGCATCCTGGAGGGACCTGACCGGCTAGCTCGAGCAGCAGGCCTGGTTCATCTCCTCTGAGGACCGCAAGCCCGTGCGCTGAGCATAGCGGCCCGCAGCCGACGACGGCGGGCGCCCCGGTACGGGGTCGTCCGCCGTCGTCGGAAAAATCAGGTGGAGTGCGGGCGACAAACGTCGAGACATGTTCGTGACCTTCGCGGTAGTGTCGGCGGGTTGGTTTCCGCCAGGGTTGAATCCAGCCGACTGGAGACCCCCGTGGCGTGCGAAAACGCTCCGTGAGCCGAGCCGGGAACCGCCGTCGGGTCATCGCCTAGGAGGCCTGCTGCTGGCCGGATCGCTCGCCGTGGCCCGGCTGCTCCTCGAACAGCTCAAGCCTGGGCATGCCTCCACCGGCGGCGCAGGCTCCGCGCGCGGCTCGACGTCGTCACCCTCGGCCGTGGCACGGCATCCGGGCAGCACCGGCCCCGTCACGGCGGCCTCCCTCTCGACTCGGCTCGGCTCACCGTCACCAGCATCCCCGCCGGACTGGACGTCACCCAGGTCAAAGGTGCTTCAGGACTTCGTGGCCTGCGACCAGGTGTCATGGAGACTGTGGGTCAGCGGCGGCCGGGACGCAACCAGGTACCCGCCGTGACCACCGGCAGCCTTCAGCAGCAGGGTCTCCGATGACGCCTGCCGACATGCTCAGCAAGGGGCGAAGGCCAAGACCCCGGTCGGGTCGCGGTCTCCGAGGTCGCCGCGAGCGCTGACGGCCAGAGCGCCACCGTCTCCTACTGCGTCGACGTGACGAGGTGACCTTCGTCGACGCGCGAGGAGCAGAGACGTTACCGAACCGAGTGCCAAGGCGCGGATCCCGGCGAGGACACGATGGTGCCCGGCAGCAGCGGGCGCTGGCTCGCCTCCGAGGAGGAGGAGACCGGCGAGGCCGAACTCCCTGCTCGAGTCGGCTGAGCGGATGGCGATGCATTCGTACTGGTGGTCTCCGGTTCTAAGTGAGGAGCTGGCGCCTGTGAATCATGAGTAACACCCACAGGAGACTGACGATGTGGTAAAATGTAACTAGCCATGAACGCAGACACTATGACTACCCCGTCCATCAACCTTTCCTTCACCGCCTCCGCCGCCTGAGCGACAACCTCCAGCGCGTCCTGACCGACCTCATCGCGTTCGAGCTCAGTCGACAAGCAGATCCACTGGAACGTCGTCGGCCCGAACTTCGCGACATCCACCTCAACCTGGACGACGTCGTTGACATCGCCGTGAGGGGCTCCGACAGGTCGCCGAGCGCATGCGAGGCCATCAACGCCGTCCGGACGGCCGCCCGGCCACCATCGCCGCCGCGACCGCCGTCCCGGCCGCGAGGCGAGATCCTCACCAGCAGGCGTGGCCTACATCGTCTCCGCCATCGAGGCCGTCGTCGCCACCCTGCGCGGTGCTGGACGGACGTCGACGCCGAGGACCCACCTCCTCCGGCATCGTCGGGGACCTCATCGAGCAGACTCGAGGCAGCAGGCCTGGTTCCTCTCCTCCGGGTCCGCAAGCCCGTGCGCTGAGCGCCCGGGTTCGCGCTGATGCGCTGACTCTCCATAGACGTGGGGCCCACCTCCTGGCGAGGCGGGCACGTTCTTAGTCTACGAGCCGGACTACTGAGCTCAGGGTGTCATTCGCCGGGGCGGTCCCAGATCTCACTTCGCCAGTCGCCCAGAGACCCTCCAGGCATCCCAGCGCCGCGTCGACCGAGGCTGTGGCGCTGCTCGTCGGACAGCCGGCGTGCACCCAGCGCAGGCAGGCGTCGTCGAAAGCCAGGTAGCCCCAGAGGCGAAGTCGTCGCGGTGGCCCCGGAACTGCCGCCGACCACCTGAGCCCGGGCCGTCACCGCCGCCTCGCGCCTCCCGCCTCACCCGGGCCGCCTCGTCGCCCGGGTCGTGCCCCGGCCAGCACCTGGTAGGTCACCCAGCCGGGGGCGCTCGGCGATGAACTCCAAATAGGTCAGCACAGGGTCGCACCCGGTCCCGGGCCGACGACCCCTCCGGCAGGGCGTCGTCGGCCCGCCAGTGCGCTCAACTCGACTCGTCAGCGGCGTGCCGGAGGACCTGGGCGTAGAGGCCGACCGCCCGCGAAGTACTTGTGCAGCGCCTCGGAGGCCTGAGCCTCCTGGGCGACACTCAGCCACGAGACCTCCTCGTACGGGCGGCTCGCGAACGCCCGCCTCGCCGCGGACGGGATCAGGCTCGCGGCGCTCGGCGGATCCATCCGCAGGCGGGGCGCTTGTCGGTGCGGGATGGCACCTGTGACATGCTAACGGGTGCGGCGGCACCCTTGGAGACGTGACTAGTGAGTCACCTGGAATAAGCCGTCCTGCAACCCCCGCCTGGATCGACCATGCCATCTGGTGGCAGGTCTATCCCTCGGCGCCACCGGCGCCCAGTCCGTCGAGCCGGGCACGCCCTGACCGGGCCCGGCGCCCCCGCCACGCCTGGACCGCCTGGAGCCCTGGCTCGACTGCGCCGTCGAGGCTCGGCGCCAGCGGCCTGTCACTCGGCCCCATCTTCGCCTCATCCACCCACGGCTACGACACCACCGACCACCTGCGCATCGACCCCCGCCTGGGTGACGACGCCGCCTCGACCGCCTCGCCGAGGCCTGCCGTGCCCGCGGCCTGTCCCTCATGTCGACGGCGTCCTCGGGCACGATCAGGC
>BNJU01001647.1_pt1 | contig 69290 bp, 69 predicted proteins | sample 8539281 | NCBI WGS metagenome assembly BNJU01 (sample SAMD00202456, study PRJDB9452) | human saliva metagenome | isolation source: human saliva | place: Japan | reverse complement strand
TTAACTGTCTTCAATAAAATTTCAATATCTTTCCAGATTGTCCAACCATCAATATAGGCCACATCTAATTTGACAACTTCATCGAAATTCTTGATCTCACTTCGTCCACTGACCTGCCATAACCCTGTTATCCCAGGTTTAAAACTTAGGCGACGTTTTTGTTCTGGGGTATAGTGCTCATACTCGTCCACTGTTGGTGGTCGTGTACCAACTAAACTCATATCTCCCTTTAGAACATTATAAAACTGTGGCAACTCGTCCAAGCTAGTCTTCCTTATAAAACGACCAATTTTCGTGATACGAGGATCATCGTCCACCTTAAACATTCCACCCTGCATGGTATTTTGTTCCATGAGTTCTCTTTTTTTCGCCTCGGCATCTACACACATAGAGCGAAACTTATAAAAAGTGAACTGGCGGCCATTTTTTCCTATACGCGTCTGAGCAAAAATAGCAGAGCCCCCATCCTTTCGAATCAAAGGAACCAGTACAATACTGACTAGACCACATAGTATCAGACCTACCAGGGAACCGATAATATCAATAATCCGCTTAGCAATCACATGGCTAGTCTTATAAAATGTTGTAGAAAAAGTCACAACGTTTAATCCTGCCATCTCACGAATTTGCTTGTTACGTGCCAAGCTACGATCAAAAGCATTTAGATTGACTGTTACATCGATTCCCATCGTTTCAAACTGAGAGACAAGCTCTCCAATATTGTATTTTTCACTTGGAAGATTGATAAAGACTTCATCGACCACCTCATGAGTCGCAAAGTCTACTATCTCCTCCTCTGCTACTACCTTTAACCAATCATGCTGAAAATCTGGTTTGTCTAAAACACTGACAGCTACCAACTCCCCAACAACCTCATTTGATTCTATTAATCTATCCAGTACCTTTTCGACACGAGAAGTTGCTGTAAGCAAGAGAATCTTCTTACTTCCTTTAAAATTGGGATAAGCTCGCTTCCAATACCACTTGATAAATAGGTTTAGCACATAGACTAAAAGAGCATGTAATGTGAGGAAGTAAATCATGCCTCGTCTGGAAATACTAAATCGATCTTCTAAGAAAAAATTAGAAATACTGATTGCTAGCGCAAAAAATAGGATATATTTCAATGTCTGGACAAGTTCAAGCAAATATCCCCTCTTAAAGAAATCCTGTCCATAATCACTGATATAAAAGACAAAATAATGGAGGATATAAAGTGCAATAGCTGTTGTTGAAACAATCTCTGTTTCTCTCACAGCGCTAAGCAGATAAGTCAATAAAACAACAAGAAAACTCTGGATTATGGCCAATGAAGGCTTTACTACTTTTCCATTCATCTCTATCCCCCAACCTATTTTTTATTTTTTTCCGTAATCTCCATAATTTCCATAGGAACCGTATTTGTCTACTGAAGTATCGAATTTATTCAACACAACTCCTAAAAACGGCTTCCCAGTTTGTTCCAACTGTTCTTTTGCTTTTTGAATATCCCGTCGATTTGTTTCACCTGCTGCTGTCACTAAAATAGAAGCATCACATTTTCGCGTAATGATAGCTGCATCAATCACGGCACCGACAGGAGCAGTATCTACAACGATATAGTCAAAATATTTACGCAAGGTTTCAAGCATTGTACTGAAATTCTTACTTTGAAGAAGAGCTGTCGGATTTGGTGACACAGAGCCCGCTTGAATGACAAAGAGATTTCGATATTGGTATCACAAAGCCCCTGTGACAGGTCTGTAGTCCCTGATAGAAATTCTGTCAGACCTGTAATTTTATCCCTTGCTTTAAAGACACCTGACATAACAGAATTGCGAATATCTCCATCAATCAGCAGCGTTTTGTAACCTGCACGCGCAAAAGCCCAAGCGATATTGGTGGAAGTCGTTGATTTTCCTTCTCCTGGTTTCACAGAAGTGATAGAAAATACTTTCAAATCATCTCCACTTAACTGTAAGTTCGTACACAAAGCGTTATAATATTCCTCTGCTTTTTTTACAAGATCCAATTTTGCCTGTGAGATTTCTAACGTTGGCATAACTTCCTCCTATTTCATTTTATCCAAATCTGGAACGACCCCTAGAAGTGGAATTTGCAGTACATCTTCGACATCTTCAGGACGTTTCACACGGGTATCGAGTAACTCAATCAAAAGAACAGTAACCACTGTTACGACAGCCCCTCCAAGAAAACCAAACAAGGTGTTGCGTCGAATATTTGGAGAAGAGGGAGTCGTAGCTGGTCGCGCTTCTTCAAGCGTCGTTACATCAGATACTCGCGTTACAGCGATAATCTTTTCTGCAGCAACTTCTCGTAGAGAATTAGCCATGCGACTGGCTTCCTCTGGCTGTTTATCCTTGACAGAGATTGAGACGATACGAGTGTCAGCTGGTACAGTCACTTGAACTTTGCTAGCTAACGTTTTTGCTGGCATATCCAATTTCAAATTTGTCGCTACCTTTTCCAATACATCCTGCGAAAGGATAATCTCACGGTAGTCTTTTACCAGATAAGATCCTGCCTGCAAATCCTGATTTGTCAGCCCCGGCTTGTCTCCTTGATTACGGTTGACTACGTAAATACGCGTGGTGCTCGTATATTCTGGCTTAACAATAAAAGTGCTATATGCAAAAGCTCCCGCCCCTGTCACAAGTGCCACTAATAAAATCATTAGCTTGCGTTTCCATAAGGTTTTAAATAATTGAAATACATCGATTTCTATCGTATTTTGTTCTTTCATCATTTCTCCTAAATTAGTTGATCCATTACAATTTTTCGAGGGTTGTCTATAAAAAGTTCCTGAGCCTTCGCTTCTCCGTATTTTTGGGTGACAAGGTCATATGCTTCTGCCATATGAGGAGGTCTACCGTCTAGATTGTGCATATCACTTGCAATGACATGAACCAAATCCTGCTCTAAAAAATACTGAGCTCTTTTTTTCATGAATTTATAACGTTCTCCAAAAAGTTTGGGTTTGAGGACATGTGAACTATTTACTTGCGTGTAACAGCCCATATCGATCAGTTCTCGAACGCGTTTTTCATTATTTTCAAGAGCATCATAGCGCTCGATGTGGGCAATGACTGGAGTAATTCCCAACATCAAGATCTTGCTCAAGGCACTATGAATATCGCGATAAGGGGTGTTCATACTAAACTCTATCAAGGCATAACGACTATCATTGAGGGTCGGAATCCGCTTTTTTTCCAGCTTATCCAGAACATCTGGTGTGTAGTAGATTTCAGCCCCATAAGCAATGACCAAGTCACTCGCCACTTCCTTAGCTATTTCCCGAACCTGAAGAAAGTTTTCTGCTATCTTCTCTTCTGGAGTTTCAAACATGCCCTTGCGACGATGAGAGGTAGAGACAATGGTTCGCACCCCCTGCCTGTAGGCTTCTGTCAAGAGAGCCTTGCTTTCCTCTCTTGACTTGGGGCCATCATCTACATCAAAGACAATGTGCGAATGAATATCAATCATTTCATTTTCCCTCCAACACGTCTTGAATAGCAGCTTTGACAGATGCAAGGCTACTGTCGTCAATTTCCATCATATAGAGGTTACTATCTGGCATCGCATAGGAAGGAAGATCCATCCGTCCTGTACCTTTCAAGTCTTGCGAATTCACTTTGTAAGTTCCACCACTTTCTAACTGAGCATTGACCAAATTCATCATGGTCTCAAGTGGCATATTTGTTTGGATAGAATCTTGCAAGCTATCAATGATCGTACTATAATTTTTCAGTGCTTCGGTCGACGTTAATTTTTGAAGGATAGCCACAATCACCTTTTGTTGATTGCGCCCGCGGTCACGATCGCCATCTGCTAGGGAGTAGCGCTCACGAACAAAACCGAGAGCCTGTTCTGAATCAAGATGAACATTGCCCACAGGGAATTGAAACTTACCGTGTAGTGCTGTGAATTCCTGATCATTATAAACATCTACCCCACCCAACAAATCAATCAATTTCAAAAACGAAGTGAAGTTCAATCGCACATAGTAATTGATATCCACTCCATAGAGATTTTCTAAGGTGTGGATGGATGAATCAACTCCATAAATGCCCGCATGGGTTAATTTATCTTTTTGATTATTTCCACCGTCTGCGATTGGTACATAAGCATCACGTGGCGTTGTGGTCAAGAGGATTTTCTTGGTATCTCGATTGACAGTCATCAGGATATTGACGTCTGAACGCGACACTGAACTAATCGGGCCATAGGTATCAATTCCACTTACATATATATTGAAAGACTGACTCTTTGAAGTTTTAGGAGCTTCTACTTTTTTAGTGAATCCCTTAGTATAAATCTTTTTTATCTTCGATGCGTAATCTGGATATTCTGACTCTATGATATTTTCAAATACACTATTTAGGACAATGGCCTTGGTGTCACCTGCAATCAGACTCTTGTAAGCCGCCAAGTAAGACGAACTCTGATTGACCGTCAAATCGGTATTCTGACTTGACTTGATATCAGCTAGTAGTTTTTGAATATTTTCATTATCAGTCCCAGTCGGTGCTGTCACACTCGTCAGTTGCGTAACATTTCCAATCTCACTATCTGCTAAAACAGCGACACTGATCGAATATTCTGAGTAATTAGAAGTCGCATTTAAACGATTGGTCAATCCAACAAACTGCTGTACTGCAAAAAGCGACACAGAGCTGGCAAAGATAGAGAGCACCAACAGAAAAATGGTAAATTTTTCAGCTTTTTTATAGATAATCAAGAGCAGCCCTACTAAGGCAACTAGTAGAACTAACGCAGTTGCCACTAGATTAAGATATCTAAAAGCAAGGATATTGTATTTAAAAATCAAAAACAATAAAAAGCCAGCCAACAATAGATAAACAGTTAACAAGGCTATGTTAACGCTTCGCTTTACTTTCCCCGAGCGAGATCTCTTTGAACGTTTCGTCATGGCACTCCCCTATACTATAATAATTAAAGTAATTATATCACAAAAGTAGGACAAATTCCATTCATTCCCACAATTCTCAGCGTTTTCATTCCTTTTTTCTTAGCTATATTTTGAAGTACCCGCTTTCATTATTTAGGACCTTGAGCAAACAAAAACAAGATCCCTTACAAGAGACCTTATTTAACTTTTTATTTGATATGATTTTCAAATTCTTTTTGACTTTGTTCGATGGCTTTTTTTCGTTCTTCTTCCCACTTAGTCTTGGCTTCATCAAATTGTTTCTTGGTAACAGGATCTTTTTGCAGTCTCATGTACTTATAGTTATTTCCGTCACCCTTGATTCCCACTAGAGAGTAGGCACGCGTAAACGGAGTTACTTTAGTTACAGAGGCTGTTCCACCATTTGACATAGCAGACATGACTAGAGAATTGTCAATCATCCAGGCTTGAGCTTCAGCGTATTTTTCATAACGCTTAGCGACATCTTGATTCTCAGCATCTGCTTCTTTTAGAAGTTTTGTATAGGTATCTAATCCTAGACTCTTGATCAGTTCTTGATCTTCCTTAGCATCTAAACCGAAAATCTTGAGATAGAAGCCAGTTTCAGCATTGAAGGGGTCTAGATAAGTTGATGGATCCTGGTAATCACCAACCCAACCATCAAAGTTTAGGTCGTAGTCGCGAGCTGCTGGATTTGGTGCTAGGAAGGCAACATTTCCAAAGTCATCCGTTGAAAGTTGTTGAACATCAACGACGACATTGTCAGAACCTAATACTGTTTCAAGGGTTTGTTTAAGCGAATTCATCCCAGAAACTGCATTTTTATTTGTCCGATCAACTGGGACGTCCAAATGAATCGGGAAGGTCACCCCTTGGGCTTCCAATTCCTTTTTAGCTTCCGCAAATTTTGCTTGGGCCTTTTCCTTGTTAAAGTAACCGTCTTGAGCATCCGCCAAGTTGATTCCTGTCCATTCTGTTCCATACTGAACAAGTTTAGAAGAAACCACTTCTCCAAAGGTCTTATCTCCCACCTGGACAAATGTTGGGGGAACCAGAGTATTACGAAGGGTTTTGCTCGCTGCTTCCTCACCGTTAGATTGAGCAGAGTAGGCTGTTCGATCAATACCAAAGTTGATAGCCTGACGGAAGTTTTTATTTAAAATCGCTGTTTGCGTTGAGTTCTTTTGTTGGTCTGATGTTTTTGCAGTATGGTTATAGGCTTTACGGTTAACGTTAAAGTTGAAGTACCAAGATGTCTTGTCTTGTAAGCTATAGACGATATTGTCCTGGTATTTTTCTTTTGTCTTAACATAGTTCGAACTATTTGGATAGACTCCTGCAATCGAGTAAGCACCACTTTCAAAGTTTCGAATGGTCATCTCCTGATCTGACCCATCAAAGTAAGCTAACTTAACTTTTTCAATGGTCACTTTATCATGGTCATAATAGTGTGGATTCTTCACATATTCGATCGAAGATTTTGATGTGAAATCTTTTAACAGATATGGACCATTATAAAGGATACTGTCTGGTGTCAAGGTCCCAAAATCTTTATCCTTTGATTTCAAGAACTCTTCGTTGACTGGGAAAAGGATACTATTGGTTGTCTTTGAATTCCAGTACGGTTCTGGTCGAGTCAAAGTGTACTCGACTGTGTAGTCATCCAAGGCTTTGACACCAACAGTTGAAAAGTCATTGGTCACACCTGTCACATAGTCATTCAATCCCTTGATAGAATTTTGGATCAGATCCATGGCTTGCCCCTTGTTGTCCGCAGCATATTTGATCCCAGTGACAAAAGTCTTGAGCTTTGACTGGAGCATACTCTTCTCCATCAGCTGTGTACCACTTGGCATCTTTTCTGAGCTTGTAGGTATAGGTCAAACCATCTGATGAAACAGACCAATCCTCCGCAAGAGCAGGTACGAGGTTCCCATAGCTGTCATTCTCTAACAAACCATCTACGAGATTGGTAACAACAGCAGTATTATCTGCATAATAGTCTAAAAGATAGTTAAATGTCGTTGGGTTTGCACCAAATGTTGATGAGAAGGTGCTTGTATCTGTGTTGGACTGTCCACATGCCGAGAGCAAAATCCCTGTCGCTAAGACAAGACCTGTCCCGATCAGTCTTTTTTTCATTTTCATCATTCACTCCTTTATGTCACCTTTTATAACATAGCCATATTTTATCAAATTTATCCTAAAAATTGTAAAGTTCCTAGTTTTACGACGACTGATATCTCAGAACCAGAAAAAAAGGAAGTACAGATTTTCTGTAACTTCCTTTTCTTTTTATAGACTATTTAACGTGTTTTTCTAGCTCTTTTTGGTATTTGGCATTTGTTTCAATTTTTTCTTTCTGCCATTTCTTGAGAGCTTCTTCGTATTCTTTTGTAGTCACGACATCATTTTGCAATTCCAAACCTTTGAACACAAATGGATCTCCCTTGATTCCGACTTGAGAGTATGCTTTTGTGAATGGTACAGTACGGCTAACAGTTGGAGAACCACCTGAAGAAGCAACTGGGATCAAGAGCGAGCTATCAGATACCCAAGCTTGAGCTTTAGCATATTTCTCATAACGCTTATTGAGATCGCTTGTTTCAGCTGCGGCATCATCCAAGAGTTTCTTGTATTCGTCTAGACCGACTTGAGCCATCACTTCTGGATCTTTTCCACGAGTGATACCCAAGTGTTTAAGGGCAGAACCCTTCTTAGCATCAAGAATGTTTAGGTAGGTAGCTGGGTCTTGATAGTCTGGTCCCCAACCAGTTCCATTCAAGTCATAGTCTTTTTGTGCTGGAACCTTAGCTTGAGAAGTAATGCTCATTTTCTCATTATCGGTCATTTGAAGGACATCGACAATGACATTCTCCGTACCAAGTGTTGATTCGATAGACTGCTTGAGTGAGTTAGTTTGTTGAACAGCAATGACATCGGTCTGTTCAACTGGAACATCCAAACGGATTGGGAAGGTCACACCCTTAGCCTGCAATTCTTCCTTAGCTTTAGCAAAGGCTGCCTTGGCTTTTTTAGGACTGTAAAGCGTATCCTTACCATCAGTAAGGGCTACATCTTTCCATTGGTCTCCGTAAGAAACCAACTCTGCCTGTGCCAACTCTCCAAATGTCTTTTCACCTACTTGAACGTAGTCATGAGGTACTAGACTGTTACGGATAATTTTGTCCGCACCTTCTTCACCATTCAACTGAGCCGTGTAAGAGTGACGGTCAAGGGCAAAGTTCAAGGCCTGACGGAAGTTTTTGTTGAGAAGAGCTTCTTTTGTTGATGTTTTTTGAGCCTCGTCTGTTTTGGCTGTTTTATTGTAAGACTGGCGGTTTACGTTAACAGTGAGGTAGTAGCTTGTCGCTTCTTGTGGGCTGTAGACAATCTTATCTCCGTACTCTTGCTTAGTTGACTCAAAGTTTGAGCTTGTTGGGAAGAGACGGGCTGTTGTATAGGCACCTTGTGTAAAGCTACGAATCAAGGACTCTTGGTCAGAACCATCATAGAAGGTTAGTTTGATGTTGTCAATCTTAACATTGTCCTTGTCCCAATAGTTTGGATTCTTTTCATACTCAATGACTGATTTTGAAGTCAATGATTTCAAAAGGTAAGGACCATTATAAAGAATACTTGATGGTGTTGGCGCACCGTAGTCGCTCCCTTTAGAATTCAAGAATTCTTCATTAACTGGAAGCATGGTAGCAGTTGTGACTTTAGAGTTCCAGAAAGCTTTCTGGTTTGTTGAGCGTATATTCAACCGTGTAATCATCAACAGCCTTGACTCCTACAGTAGAAAAGTCATTGCTTTCTCCACTGATGTAAGCAGCCAAACCTTTGATAGAATCTTGAAGAAGAGAGAGGCCGTCTGACTTGCCATCAGCAGCATGCTTGAGTCCTGTAACAAAGTCCTGGGCCTTGACTTCAGCATACTCTTCTCCCTCAGAAGTATACCATTTTACACCCTTACGAAGTTTGTAGGTATAGGTCAAGCCATCTTTAGAAACAGACCAATCTTCTGCAAGCGACGGAATCAAGTTCCCGTATTTATCGTTTTCCAAGAGGCCATCGACAACGTTGGCTATAACGTCAGAAGTTGAGCTCTTGCTCGTCACGCTGTAGTCCAAAGATGATGGATCCATAGCATAGACATAAGAAAATGTCTTGGGAGCATCAGCTTTCTTTTCGTTTTGCCCACAAGCAGTTAACAGAAGGGCTGCACTCAAGACAGCACCTGCTCCTAAGAGCCACTTTTTCGATTTCATAAGTAATCTCCTTAAAGATAGTGTTTTTCACCATTATACCCTATTTTTTTCATAAAAAGCAAGGACTTTCGATGATTTTTTTAGAAAAATTCTAACAAATATTTTTTTAAAGATTTTTCTACACAATTTTTTTAGTAAAAAAACCTCAAGCATCAAAGACTTGAGGTTCTCTCATTTTAGTCAGTCATTTCCACACAGAAGGCATCCCATGGAGCCAAGACCTGTTTTCTCAAGTGCTTCTTTGAGCCACAGTGTTTTCAATCAAGACAGATTTCACTTTTCCTTCTACTGAAAAGTTTTGTTTTTCATTGGACAAATTAGCCACGACTAGGAAGCGACGGTCACCGTCCTTACGGATATAAGCAAAGACCTTATCAGCCGTATCAAGTAGTTCAAAGTCAGCTCGAATCAACCAGCTGTTCTCCTTACGGATCTGGACCAACTTCTGATAGGTATAGAAAATAGAATCTGGATTTGCCAGTGCTTCTTGAACGTTGATTTGCTTCGTAGTTTGGATTAACTGCCAACCAAGGTTGACCTGTTGAGAAACCAGCATTTTTGCTCTCGTCCCATTGCATTGGGGTACGAGCATTATCACGACCGATGACACGGATACTGTCCATGATTTCCTCTATCGGAACTCCTTTTTCAAGAGCCTCACGCGCATAGTTGAGGGATTCTATATCTTCTACTTGATCCAGTGTTTCAAAACGGATAATTGGTCATCCCAATCTCCTCACCTTGGTAGATATAAGGTGTCCCTCTCATGAGATGAAGCAAGATTGCAAAGGCTTTGGCAGATTTTTCACGGTATTCTTGGTCATTTCCCCAGATAGAGACGATACGAGGGAGGTCATGATTGTTCCAGAAGAGGGAATTCCAGCCGTCCTCAACTCCTAACTCTGTCTGCCATTTGTTGAAAATCTCTTTTAACTTACTGATATTCAGCTCTTTTTGATAGTGCCACTTAGGTTGCCCTTCCTGATACTGAAGACAGATGTGTTCAAACTGGAAGACCATAGACAATTCTTGCCCCTTTGGATTCGAGTAGAGTTTGGCAATTTCTGGCGTTGCCCCCCAAGTTTCTCCCACTGTCAAGAGATCTTTGTCACCAAAGGTGGCTTGGTTCATCTCCTTGAGATATGGGTGAAGCATAGGACCATTATTGACTACTTTCTCGTCAGGAATTTTCCCAATCATGTCAATGACATCCATACGGAAACCGCCAATGCCTTTATCAATCCAGAAGTTCATCATCTCATAGATTTTCTGGCGAAGTTTTTCGTTCTCCCAGTTGAGATCGGGCTGTTTCTTGCTGAAAAAGTGGAGATAGTATTGCCCTGACTTTTCATCGTATTCCCAAGCAGAGCCACTAAAAATAGACTCCAAATCATTGGGCTCATCCCGCCAGATATAGTAGTCTCGCTCAGGGCTGTCAGGATTTTCACAGGCCTCAACAAACCAGGCGTGTTCATCCGAGGTATGATTGACTACCAAGTCCATGATAATTCGAATATCACGCTTCTTAGCTTCTGCGATGAGTTGGTCCATATCCTCCATGGTTCCAAAAATAGCTGCAATCGCTTGATAATCAGCAATATCATAGCCATTATCATCCATCGGACTGTCATAAACAGGAGAAAGCCAAATCGCTGTGATTCCTAACTTGGCTAGATAGTCCAACTTACTAGTAATTCCTGGCAAATCACCAATTCCATCTCCGTTGCTGTCCATAAAACTCTTGGGATAGACCTGATAGACTACGGCATTGTGCCACCATTTTTCTTGCATCTTCTTACCTCATTATTTTAATAATCTATAATCTATGATAGCGCTTTTTAAAACTTTGTGCAAGCGTTTGCCTAATCTTTTTGATTTCTTTTTTAGCTCCATAGTTTCCTAACTTCCAATTTTTTATTATAATAGAGGTCAGAGGTAAAAAAATGAAAAAACAAGCTTTTAGTTCTGAACAATATTTGAATCTACAGCGCGACCATATTTTGGAGCGCATCAACCAATTTGACGGCAAGCTCTACTTAGAGTTTGGTGGCAAAATGTTAGAAGATTTCCACGCTGCCCGAGTCCTTCCTGGTTATGAACCTGACAACAAAATCAAGCTCTTGCAAGAATTGAAAGAGCAGGTTGAGGTTGTGATTGCCATTAACGCTAGCAATATCGAGCATTCCAAAGCACGTGGCGACCTGGGCATTTCTTATGACCAAGAAGTTCTTCGTTTGATTGACAAATTCAATGAGCTGGGAATTTTTGTTGGCTCAGTTGTCATCACACAGTACGCTGGACAACCCGCTGCAGATGCCTTCCGCAACCAGCTAGAGAAAAACGGGATTGATTCTTATCTTCATTATCCAATCAAAGGATATCCGACTGATATGGATCACATCATTTCTCCTGAAGGTATGGGGAAAAACGACTACATCAAAACCAGTCGCAACTTGATCGTCGTAACTGCTCCTGGACCTGGTTCTGGAAAATTGGCTACTTGTATGTCAAACATGTACCACGACCAAATCAATGGTATCAAGTCTGGCTACGCTAAGTTTGAAACCTTCCCAGTCTGGAACCTTCCCCTTCATCATCCTGTTAACTTGGCCTATGAGGCTGCCACAGCAGACCTTGACGATGTTAACATGATTGACCCCTTCCATCTCCAAACCTACGGAGAAACAACGGTCAACTACAACCGTGATATCGAAATTTTCCCAGTGCTCAAACGTATGTTGGAACGCATTCTCGGTGAATCTCCATACGCTTCACCGACAGACATGGGTGTCAACATGGTTGGTTTTGCTATTACAGATAATGAGGCTGCTATCGAAGCTTCAAAACAAGAAATCATTCGCCGTTACTATCAAACAGTTCTTGACTTCAAGGCTGAAAAAGTTGGCGAATCTGCTGTCAAGAAAATCGAGTTGCTCATGAACGACCTCGGTATCACACCTGCAGACCGTAAGGTTGCTGTCGCTGCACGTCAAAAAGCAGAAGAAACTGGTGGCCCTGCCCTAGCCCTTGAATTGCCAAATGGGGAAATCGTAACTGGTAAAAACTCAGAGCTCTTTGGCCCTACAGCCGCTGCCTTGATCAATGCGATTAAGAAATCTGCTGACATTGCTAAGGAAGTGAAATTGATTGAGCCTGAAGTTGTCAAACCAATTCAAGGTCTTAAAATCGATCATCTAGGCAGCCGTAATCCGCGCCTCCATTCAAATGAAATCCTCATTGCTCTTGCCATCACCGCTATGGAAAATCCTGATGCTGCGCGCGCAATGAAGGAACTTGGCAACCTCAAAGGAAGCGAAGCCCACTCAACCATCATCTTGACAGACGAAGACAAGAACGTCCTTCGCAAGCTAGGCATAAACGTAACCTTTGACCCTTACTACCAATACGATCGCTTGTATCGGAAATAATTAAACGAGGCTGGATAAAACTCAATTTGAGTAAAAATCCAGTAAATCTTTACATGATAAAAGATAAAACGCATAATATCAAGGCTTTTGAACACTTGGTATTATGCGTTTTTATAATTTCCCATCCTCATTTATTTCAATGAAATTGCCAACTCAACACAGGCTCCTCCTTGGTCTGGATTGAGCAGGGTCAGACGGCCACCGTGCAAGAGAGCTACCTGCTTAGAAAGGCTAAGCCGATACCATGATGGGGATTAGCTGAATTGCGGCTTTGGTCACTCTGGTAAAAGAGCTGTTCCGCTCCCAGCAGCATCTCCTCTGAAAATGCAGGGCCGTTGTTCCAGATAGCAAAAACCAATTGATCCTGCTGCACTGATACCGTCAGCTTCACTTCCTTTTGATCCGGGCCAGCATGTTCAAGCGCATTCAGTAAAATATTGAGCAAAGCTCGTTTGAGATAGTCCAAATGAATTGACAAAATCAGACTAAGATCACAATCTTCTTGGAAGTAGAAACGATAGCTTTCCTGTTTGCTGAACAGTGCCCAGTCGTCCTGTAGATCAGCCAAAAAGTCCCCTAAGGAAAGCTGACTGAACTGATTAGCATCAATCTGAAAAGTCTTAGCGTAATCAATCAAAGAGCCACAATACTCTTCCATCTTGTGACTGGCCTGCAAAATCTCAGCAGCATAGTCTGCCTGTGGCTGGCCCAACTGCGCCAACTCCAAGAGCTCAGCATTACCCTTAATCACAGTTAGGGGCGTCTTCAAATCGTGCGATGTCGCTGATAGCTGTAAAATCAACTCCTGATTATGCTGCTGCTCTCTTTCTAGAAGACGAGCATTTTCTTGGTGGCTGCTCCGTAAATCGCTATAGACTTCTAGCATTTCCTCGATCCGAAAAAGCTGGCTTTGATTTTCTTCTAAAAGCTTCTCGCTCGTTAGCATTTTTATTTCCCTGTCGATTTTTCGGAGCAATTTCAAAATATGATAAAAAGTAATCAGCAGCAAGCTCCCTGCCCAAAAGAACAAGGTGAAAAGGACGTAATCACTTCCTTGCGTAAATTCATAACCTATAAGCACAAAAATCAAAACATGGAAAAAGACGATTTTTAAACTGGTTGTCCAGACTAGGCTTTTGAAATTTCGGGTTCTAATTGCCATCTATAGCCTACTCCTCTCACTGTTGCGATTGCTTGCAGCCCTTCTTGTTTGCATTTTTGACGAATCTGATACACGTATTCTGAGATGGAGCGAAGCTGTGTTTCTGAGCTTTCTGGGTAAAGCAAGGTATGCAGGCGTTCAGCTGAAAAGGTCTGCTTGGGATTGCTAGCTAGTAAATGCAGCAACTTAAACTCTCGCTCTGAAAATTTCAAGACTTTACCAAAACAGGCAACTTCATAGCGCTCTGGATAAAATTGACAAGAAGCAATTTCAGAATATCGCTCCTCCCGTCTTTCCTCCCGCCGAAAATGAGCCCTGACACGCGCCAGCAATTCTTTGGTCCCAAAAGGCTTGACAATATAGTCATCTGCTCCACGAAAGAGCCCTTCCACTTTGTCCGCCTCCAACTCCTTGGCCGTCAGAAAGATGATTGGACACGAAAGATGAGGACGAATGTAGGAACACAGCTCAAAACCATTAACAGGCTCCATCATCACATCCAGCAGAATCAAGTCATATCCGACAAAATGCGTCAGCTCTAGCTCTTCTATCCGATCAAGCGTCGTCACATCATAAGCATCGAGCTCTAGGACGTTTTTCACCAGCCTCAAAATGCTTTGGTCGTCATCAACCACCAAAATACGATACTGTCTCATGGTTTCCATTATAGCATACCTCTAGCGAACATCTCGTTTCAAGGTTAAGAATATAGCAGAGCTCCAAACCAAAGCTAACCATAACAGCTGTGTTCCCAGCCCTGATAGATCTATTGACTGCTGAAGCCCTTCATACTCAAAAAGATTTAGCGTAGCCAGATCGGGCAGGTATTTTGCTTCTTTGATGAAAGTTGCCAATAGACGGCTGAGACCAATCAAGAGAGGAAAGAGCACCGACACCGGCACAATCCAAGATTGAAATAGCAAAGCGAGGCCGGCAGCTAAAAAAGCCAGAAAAAGATTGCTGAGAAGACCAAAAGAGCTGTAATAAAGGAATTTCCCCAGCAAGGACCAGCTGAAGGCTAGGTCAAAACGAGCCAGCATAACAAGAAAACAGCTGCCTATCATGACACTGTAGAGAGCCAAGAGCAACAAGCTCAAAAATGAGATTTTCCCAGCTAACCAAGCCTTTCTATTTGATACGGTTAGAAAATTCGTTCGCATCCCAGACTTGACAAACTCTTGGGCAAAATAGAGAGAAGTAAAGATGACGATGACAGGCTGCGCCAGATAGAAGGCATGCAAAGCCTCACTAAGAGCCTTTGTCTGGCCAACTGCTGTCTGACTATAGTCAAGATTCATCAGAAAAAATGGAACGATTACCAGAGCCGCCAAGGCGGCACCAAGAGCGAGATAGTAAGAACGGAACTTAATCCATTCGCTTCTAAGTAGAGCTTTTATCATCAGTATCGCCCTCCTAAATCCGTCTTCAAAAAGCGCAGAGAGGTCATACCGCCGATGACTAGTAACCATACGCCTAGTATCAACAGTCCTTGCAAGGGATTGTTGGCATATTGGGAAGTTGGCGTTGCAGCAAACAACTCTCCTGCTGGCTGTGGTAAATAAGCTCCCCAACTCGTGTGAGCTGCCAGGTAGTTTCCTAGATTATAGATCTGTGGCACGAGAAAAAGCAGAGGAACTAGCATGGTCCGAGCCAATAAACCTAACAAAAACGAAAGGATTCCCAATAAGGTTAGAGATAAGGTTTTCCACAAAATCAGACTCCAAGCTGCCTGATTGAGCAGAATCGGATCAAGCCCTTCCTTTCCTAAAGCCAGATGCATGACCATATAACTAAAGTAAATCGATAAAAAGCTACTGGCAAGAGAAAAGCAAGTGAAGGTCATGAGTTTTCCGACAAGCAGCTTCAGGCGGTTATTACAGATCAAGAGGCTAGTTCTCAAGCTATGAGACTGAAATTCCATAGCTCCCAAAATTCCAGCTAAGATGACCAAAACCATGCCCGCCATAGAGGCCCCGTTGAGACCCAGATATTCCAGCGGATCAATGGCTTCTGCCAGACCGGGAACCGTCTCAGGCGTAGCATCCAAGCCAATGGACAAATACTGTCGGCCCTCCAGCCAAGATACGGCAGGCACCAAGAGCAACATGAAGGCCATACTCACTTTGAAAGCCTTGGTTGAGCGAATTTTCAACCATTCTGAATGCAATAAAGACATCATTTCTTTCATCTTAAACCTCCTCTGTCAAATCAAAGAAGAGATCTTCTAGACTGTCTGAATCTTGTAGCACCTCTTCCAATTGTCCCTGCTCAATAATGCGCCCATGATGAATTAAGACTACATCATCTGTCACCATTTGCACCTCTGACAGGATATGAGAGGATAGAAGTACCGTTTTCCCTAAGTCAGCCTGCTGACGGATAAAATTTCTAAACCACTTAATCCCACTTGGATCTAGTCCATTAGTCGGCTCATCTAATATGAGAAACTGAGGATCACCCAGCAAAGCTGCAGCCAAACCCAAGCGCTGACCTTCCCCCAGAGACAGGCTTGACAAAAGGTCCTTCCTCTTATGAGCGATTCCAGTCATCTCCAAAACCTCATCGATCCGAGACTTGGAAATAGCATTACTCGCCGCAATAATCCTCAAGTGGTCATAGACCTTTCGATTCGGCAGACCGCCAATGCCGTCAAAGGCTGCACCTACCGTTCTGAGCGGATAGGTCATTGACTGATAGGTTTGCCCATCAAAAGTCGCAGTTCCAGACGTTGCCCGATCTAATCCCAGGAGAATCCTCAAGGTCGAGCTTTTACCAGCACCATTTGGACCCAGAAAAGCTGTAATCCGACCGCTTCTAGCTGTAAAAGAAATATCTTCTAAAATCTGCTTGCTACCATGCTTTTTGCAGACTCCTTCTATTTTCACTATATGTTCCATACTGAACTCCTTTATCTTTATTTTCTCCAGTATACCCAATCTAGTTCAGAATTAGTTCAGAGATTAAACAGAAATTTCAGAAAAAGTTGATCCACTTTTCAAAAGTCGCTCTAACTTCATTAGAAAGAACTCAGTTTTTCTTTTCCTTTACCCCATTCTTTCTTTATAATTCTGCGAGTTTTGTATGGAGACTTTGTTATACCAAAAAGTCATTTATCAAACTCCATCAAGAGCAGGCTTTATGATATAATGAAAGAAGAAAACTGAAAGGAATTACCATGTCAAAAGAAGTTATTGTTGAAAGTTTTGAACTTGACCACACCATTGTTAAAGCACCCTATGTCCGCTTGATTGGGGAAGAAACAGGGCCAAAGGGAGATGTCATCTCCAATTTTGATATTCGTTTGGTGCAACCAAATGAAGACTCTATCCCTACCGCTGGCCTTCACACTATCGAGCACCTTTTGGCAAAACTCATCCGTACCCGCATTGACGGCATGATTGACTGTTCGCCATTTGGCTGCCGTACAGGTTTTCACATGATTATGTGGGGGCGCCATACCAGTGCTGAAATCGCGGCTGTTATCAAGGATTCGCTCAAGGAAATTGCTGAAACCACTACTTGGGAAGATGTTCCTGGAACAACCATCGAATCTTGCGGAAACTACAAGGACCACAGCCTCTTTTCTGCTAAAGAATGGGCAAAACTCATCTTGGAACAAGGAATATCAGATGATGCCTTTGAGCGTCATGTCATCTAAACAAATAAAGGAACCAGCTTATTAGCTAGTTCCTTATTTTTTTCTCAAAATCTTGAGTTAGGCTTTTTCACGAATGACCAAGACACCATCTTCCATATCTGCTTCTAGGTGTTTAGCATCAAGGTTATCCAAGTGGAAGTCTGTCACCTTGTCACGGATTTGTTGTTCAACCACGCGACGGAGAGGACGAACACCCATAACTTCATCATAGCCTTCTTCTGTGATAAAGTCCTTAGCTGCTTGGCTGACTTCCAAATCAATGTCTTTCTTAGCCAAGGTTTGGTTGACTTCCGCCAACATCAAGTCCACAATCTTAGAAAGATCTTCCTTATTCAAGTGTGAGAACTCGATAACTGCGTTAAAGCGGTTAAGAAACTCTGGACGGAAGAATGGTTTCAAACGATCCATCAATTCTGGTTTATCTGCATCTTCTGTCAAGTTAGCTTCATAGCCAAATCCAGCATTTGATGTCGCGATAATGACAGTGTTCTTAAAGTTCACTGTATTTCCTTGACCATCAGTCAAACGACCGTCATCCAATACTTGGAGGAGAAGGGTGATTACTTGAGGATCAGCCTTTTCAATTTCGTCCAAGAGAATGATAGAGTAAGGATTGCGACGAACACGTTCTGTCAAGGTATTGCTATTGTCATCATACCCAACATAACCAGCTGTTGTACCGATCAATTTAGATACGGCTGTACGGTCACTGTATTCAGACATATCCAAACGGATAATTGCATCCTTGGTTCCAAACATATCGAGCGCCAATTGCTTAGCAAGTTCTGTCTTACCAACACCAGTAGGCCCTACAAAGAGGAAGCTACCGATTGGGCGATTGCCTTCATCAAAACCAGCACGGTTACGACGGATAGCACGAGCTACAGCTTCAACTGCCTTATCTTGGCCGATTACCTTGTGTTCCAAGCGATGAGCCATATCTTTCAAACGTTCGATGTCGGACGCTCCCATTTGTGATACCGGAATACCTGTCATTCGTTCTACAGACTCAGCCACATCGTTGATGCTTGCAGTCACTTTCATGTCTTCTGTGTGGTTTTCGACTTTTTTCTCTAATTCTGCAATACGTGTTTTAGCATTGAGAGCTGCTTCAAAATCTTCTGCCTCAACTGCTTTTTCTTGCTTGTCTTTTTCTGCCTCGATTTCACGTTCAACAGCATGAACATCTGTTACAGGATGTTGAGCTGCCAAGTGAGCTGCCGTTACATCGACAAGGTCGATAGCCTTATCTGGCAAGCTACGTTGAGGAATGTATTGGATAGAATAATCCACTGCTGCTTTCAAAACTTCGTCTGGCAAGATGACATTGTGGTGTTGTTGATAGAGGTCACGAATCCCTTGAAGGATTTTAAAAGTATCCTCTGCCGAAGGAGCATTGACCTTCACTTCGTTGAAACGACGAGCAAGAGCTGCATTTTTCAAGATGGTGTTACGGTATTCGTCTTGAGTTGTCGCTCCAATAACGGTCAATTCACCACGAGAGAGAGCTGGCTTGAGAATGTCCGCAAGCCCTTTAGAACCACTGTCTCCACCCGTGCTACCAGCACCGAGAATTTGATGAATTTCATCAAAGAAGAGGATAATATTCCCTGCTTCTTTCACCTCGTTGACTAGGTTTTGAACGTTTTCTTCAAAGCTACCACGGTATTGAGTACCAGCCTCAAGACCTGAGATATCAATAGAAATAATTTCCTTGTTCTTGATGGCAGCCGGAACATCTCCATTCACAATCGCTTGTGCTAGACCTTCGACAACGGCTGTCTTACCAACACCTGCATCTCCGACTAGAACAGGATTATTTTTCGTACGACGTGAGAGGATTTCAGATGTTTCTTGAATTTCCTTGTTTCGTCCGATAACAGGATCCAACTTGCCCTCACGAGCTTCTGCGGTCAAGTTACGACCTAGTTTAGCAAGGACACCGTCTTGTTTCATACCTGAAGCGTGTTGTTGCATTTGTACCTCAGATTCTGCATTTCTTGGCAATTGACCTGTTGCGCGATAGTGAGCAAATTCCTCAGGTGTCACTTCACGTCCATTAATCAAGTAGCGACGATTTTCAGAACTGTATCCTCGCATACCACCCATCAATTGGTTAAATAAATCATCCATGTTGTTAAAGTTATTAAAGTTGTTGTTCATATTCTTTACCTCGTTTATTGTTAATTAATTGCGATCTCTGATATTGACTATCTTTGACCTTTGTTTTCAAAAAAATTTTAGACTAGCTGACTAGCTACCCTACGTATAATTTCTGGTTTTTCTTTTTTAAATAAGCCTTTTATCATCTTCTTTTCAAATTCTGTTAGATTCAACATAGGCCTCACCCTTTCCTGGGATTCTACACTTCATTCTCAAAGGAACAATTCGTTGAAAATGAGCTTTTTAAGGAATTCATTTTCCTTATGTTTCTACTATATCACTTTGGTCAGTAAAAGTCAATAATTTTTGACCAAATTTGACTATTTTTTAAAAAATTTTTAAGCACACAAAAAGCCAGTCATATCGACTGGCTTTTCTCTATTACAATTGAATCTTAGCTCAATGCGTCATCCATTGAAAGAACTTCGTGGAAGACACGTTGTGTCAATTCAGTTTTTTGTTCTGGAGTGAGGTATTTAGTGTTTACACAGTATCCAGAGATACGTACGATAACGTCTTCACCTGACATGATCTTTTCGTAAACATCGTTCAAGTCCATAACGTTCAAGTTAACGTGTTGTCCACCGTTTTCAAAGTAACCATCAAGGATTGTTACCAAGTTATCAACTTGTTCGTCACGAGTCTTACCAAGAGCACGTGGAGAAACTTGAGTTGTCAATGAGATACCGTCAGCTGCGTAACCAAAGTCAAGGCTAGCAAGTGAGTTCAAGTTTTGCAACCATCCACCTTTAGCTTTGTTAGATGGGTTAGCACCTGGTGAGAAGAATTCAAGTTTAGACAAGTTCACAGAACCATCTTCGTTGAGGTATACACCTTTGTGGACTGGTGAGTTACCAGTTTGTTTAGAGTAAGCAACGTTAGATGTGATTGTCAAAGTGATACTGTAGCTTCTGCGTCTTTGTAAAGTTTGTGGCTACGTAGACGAGTTGTGTAAGCTTCGATCAACCATTCTGCCAATTCGTTTGAACGTGGGTCATCTTCACCCCAACGTGGGTATTCACCGATTGTTTCGTAATCGTAGATGTAGCCATCTTCATCACGGATTGGTTTAACGGTAGCGTATTTAATCGCTGACAATGTATCAACAGTGTTAGCAAATCCACAGATACCAAATCCCATGTTAGCACGTTGTTTAGTTGGCAAGAAGGCCATTTGAACAGCTTCGTAGTTGTACTTGTCAGTCATGTAGTGGATGATGTTCAAAGCATCTACGTAAGTGTCAGTCAACCAGTCAAGAGATTTTTCAAAGTTCGCTTTAACTGATTCAAATTCAAGAACTTCGTCACGGATAGGATCGATGTCAAATACTTTGTAGTCTTTGTGGACATCGTCGTAACCACCGTTCAAACCAGTAAGAAGAGCTTTCAAAACGTTTACACGAGCACCGAAGTACTGGATGTTGTGGCGTTGATCTTCGTTTTCTGGGTCAAGTGGTGACACACAGCATGAGATACAGCTCATTTCTCCGTATCCGTCTTTAGCCATTGTTGTTACACCTTCGTATTGGATAGAAGAGTGTTTGTGGCTCATATGCATACAGTAGCGACGGAAGTTGTATGGCAATTTGTCAGTCCAAAGAACTGTCAAGTTTGGTTCTGGTGAGTTACCGATGTTGTCAAGAGTGTTCAAGAAACGGTAGTCCATCTTAGTAACACGGTGACGACCGTCGTTACCCATACCAGCCATAGAAGTTGTGATGAAAGTTGGGTCACCTGAGTACAATTGATCATAAGCTTTTGTACGAGCAAATTTAACTGTACGAAGTTTCATAACGAAATCATCAACGAACTCTTGGATTTCTGATTCAGTAAATGTACCACGAGCAAGGTCACGTTCTGCAAAGATATCCAATACGATTGGCACACGTCCTAGAGATGTAGCAGCACCGTTGATAACACGGCAGACAGCCATGAAGGCGATGTTAACCCATTGGATCGCTTCTTTAACGTTCATCGCTGGTTTGCGAACATCAACTCCGTAAAGGTCACCCAAGCGAACAACTTGTTGCAATGCTTGGTATTGAAGATTCACTTCTTCACGAAGACGGATTGTTTCTTCATCAATTTCTTTGATTGCATTCCAGTCGTTTACTTTTTCTTGCATCAAGTAGTCTGCACCGTAAAGAGCAAGACGTGCGTAAACACCGATGATACGTCCACGTGAGTAGGCATCTGGAAGACCAGTTACAGTGTGTGCGTGACGAGCACGACGGATGTTTGAAGTGTAGGCACGGAAGATACCGTCGTTAACTGTTGTTACATATTTAGTGAAAATTTCGTGAACAGCTGGATCTGGTTCGTATCCATTTTCTTTCAAAGTAGTTTCAGCCATACGGATACCACCTTTTGGCATGAAGTTCAATTTGAAGAGTTCATCGTTTTGGATACCGAAGATAACTTCGTTTTCTTTGTCGATAAATCCTGCAGGGATATCAGCAATAGATGTTGGACGAGTGTCCATTGGGAAACGAGTTTCTTCGTAGTGAGCTTTTGTTTCTTCTACAATCTTTTTAATGTGAAGTGAACGTTCTGTTGGTCCAGCAAGGAAGCTTTCATCTCCATCGTAAGGTGTGTAGTTAGCTTGAACGAAGCGAGAAACGCTTGCTTTTTCTTTCCAATCTACGCCTTTGAAGCCTTCCCAAGCTTTATCAAAAATATCTTGTGCTTCAACAACTGTCTTAACAACCATGTTAATGTCCTCATTTCTTTCTAGTAACAGTCATCTGTTACATTCATGAGACCAGTATACCATACAGTAACCGATTTCAACAAGCGAAAAAAGGCTTTTTTATCACTTTCTTTTCTAATACAGTCTGTTTATCGACGCAATCTGTGTTATATATTTGAAAGAATGAGTACTCTTTTCCATTTTTTCAGAAAAAAGGGTATAATAAATAGAAAATGACACTAGAAAGGAAGCAAAATGCTCATATTTCCATTGATTAATGATTTGTCCAGAAAAATCATCCATATCGACATGGATGCCTTTTTTGCTGCGGTGGAAATAAGAGACAATCCTAAGTTAAAGGGCAAACCTGTCATCATTGGGAGCGATCCCAGACAAACAGGCGGACGGGGAGTTGTGTCTACTTGTAGCTACGAGGCACGAGCTTTTGGTATTCATTCAGCCATGAGTTCTAAAGAAGCTTATGAGCGTTGTCCTCAAGCCGTCTTTATCTCGGGAAATTATGAAAAATACAAAACTGTGGGACTTGAGATTCGAGCTATTTTTAAACGTTACACCGATCTGATTGAACCTATGAGTATTGACGAGGCCTACTTGGATGTGACGGAAAATAAACTCGGTATCAAGTCAGCTGTCAAAATAGCTCGTCTCATTCAACAAGATATCTGGCAGGAACTGCACCTGACTGCTTCTGCCGGTGTGTCTTATAACAAATTCCTAGCTAAAATGGCCAGCGATTATCAAAAGCCACATGGTTTGACAGTTATCCTCCCTGACCAAGCCCAAGATTTTCTCAAACAAATGGATATTGCTAAATTTCATGGAGTGGGCAAGAAAACAGTGGAAAGGCTTCATGAAATGGACATTTATACTGGTGCGGACTTATTGGACGTCTCAGAAGTCACTTTAATCGATCGGTTTGGCAGACTCGGTTTTGACCTTTATCGAAAGGCTAGGGGCATTCATAACTCACCAGTCAAGTCCAATCGTATTCGTAAGTCCATCGGCAAGGAAAAAACCTATGGAAAAATTCTCCAAGTAGAAGAAGACATCAAAAAAGAGCTGACTCTTCTCTCTGAAAAAGGTAGCTCACAATCTCAGTCAAACAAGACAAAGCTGGAAAAATCATTATCCTCAAAAATACGATATGCTGACTTCTCCACTCTAACTAGACGAAAAAGCCTCCCACAAGCAACACAGGACGCTAATCAGATTTCTCAAACTGCCCTTCAACTCTACGAAGAACTAGCTGAAAAAGAAAAAGGTATCCGTTTACTAGGAATTACAGTAACAGGATTTTAAAAAGCTTGAAGGAAGATTCCCTCAAGCTTTTTCTTATACAAACAAACGCACAAAACTATAGAGCAACAAGACACTACCGAGTACAATACGGTATTTACCAAAGAGTGTAAAGTCGTGTTTCTTCACATAGCTGGTCAAGAAACGAATGGCAACCATGCTGACCGCAAAGGCAACACCCATAGCAACCAAGAGCAAGAACAGTTGTCCAAAACTCAAGAGTTGACCTGCTTTAATAAATTTGAAAATCTTTAAAGCACTGGCTCCGAACATAACAGGAATTCCGAGATAGAAGGTAAACTCTGTTACGACAGAGCGACTAGTTCCATTCAACAAACCACCAACGATAGTGGCACCTGAACGGCTCGTTCCTGGGAAAGAGGGCGAGGACTTGGAAAAGTCCAATGTAAAGAGCTGTTTTATAAGGCAACTTGTCTAGCTCTGTTACTGTTGGTTCAATGGCTTGCGCCTTATTTCGTTTTTTCAAGATAGATAAAGGCAACACCATAGATAATCAACATAATGGCAACCGAAACCATGTTATGGAAGTTGGCATCAAACCAATCATCTAGTTTAAAGACCAATAGCAAAGGCAAGGTCGCAACGAAGACTTTTGACCACAATTGCCAAGTTCTACGAACTTCGACCTTGTTTTTACCAGGTTTGAAGGGATTGAGCTTGTTAAAGTAAATGACCATAACTGCTAAAATAGCGCCAAGCTGAATGACAACATTAAACATGGACATGAAGGCTTCATTTTGGTCCTTGTATTGGACAAATTCTTCCACCAAGATCAAGTGTCCTGTACTTGAAATGGGCAACCATTCTGTAATTCCTTCAACAATCCCAAAAAAGATTGACTTCAAAATTTCAATAAAATACATACATTACTCCTTTTTCTGTCCTCTATTATAGCATAATTTCGGATGTTGCGATAGATTTTTTCTAGAAGGCGCCGATGCTACCACCGCCTCCACCTCCTGAGAATCCTCCACCCGAACTTCCACTTCCAGAAGATACAGAGTAGGTACTTGCTGTGTTTGCAATACTAGCATAGTGACTCATTTGAGCAGTTGAATGATAAAACATACTGTGCCAGCCATAAGCTACGTAAAGATTGATATCTGGGTTCTCAACTTGAATCTGATAAGATTTCATCAAATGACTCACCTTGTCCGCATAACCAAATAAAGTAGCATAGACAAGGAGGCGATTCCAAAGAACGATACTTTCTAATTCTGCCTTGTCTAGGTGAGCGATATCGCGAAGCATGTTTTCAAAACTAGTCCAGAGATAGTATGCTTTTAGTCCTTCTTCGTTCAAAACACCATCACGAGTATCAAATCGGGTCGTCCAATAATAGACGGCAGCTAACAGCAAGCCTGCAAACCCAAGGATAAGAAGTGGCAGAGAAAGATACCCGTGAGCATCCAAACTGTACAAGAACCAGCCAAAACCAACGAAAGCAGGTAGAAGCGTAGAGACACCTATCGTCAATCTCAGGATTTTTTCTCCATTACTCAGTGGACGATAATAATCTGGAAGTTGCAAAGAAGAAACCCGCTTTCTCACCCCATCCTGCATCTGCTTCAGAGCTTGCTCGAAAGAAGACTTAAGCTTACGTCCCGTTTTCTGAATCCGTTTTTCATCAGTTGCTTTTGCACCTTGGTAAAGACTAGTTGACACTTGGTAATCTGCAAACAAATCTGAAACAAGCACTTCTTCTCTTCCTGAAAAGGTCAAATTAAGGCAATCTTTTTCAAAACTTGCTAATCCTTTTTCTTTTACGACTTTTAGACGGATCTCGTCTCCATTTGAGATGATTGAAACATTTCCACGGTCGATCACATCCAACAAAGTTGCCTGAACGAGTTGGTCAAAGGTGAACTTCCCTCCTCCCTTGGTCAAGGGACTGACTTCCTCTAAAGAAGTGGAGTAAACAGCTTCCGATAAAACCATCGGTTCTAAGTCCATTGGCGGTTCATAGAGACGGTGATTTTTAGCATATTTCTTCGATGGGGAGGTTTTTCTTCTGTAAATGTGGTAGAAAATGACACTTAAGACTAAAGAAATCGAGAGCAGTAAAGGGATAATCCACGTAGCCAGAGCTTTACTTTGAGTTTTTTCAGCAGTAATGGATTCCTCTATTTTTTCAAATTCTGCTAAACGATTGCCCTTCAATCCCTGATCCAAAGCCGTTCCAAAATCTTTTCTAGGCCAATAGGCATGCAATTCAACCCCACGCTGACGAGGTAGGTTCTGCAAATGAACACGATAATCACCATCCATCTTCTCTACCTTGCCCTCTGTAAAGAGTTTCCCTGTATGAAAGAAAAGTTTTTCAGCTCCATTAAAGCCCATTACCCGAAACTCAAAATTTTCGATAGGTTCTGAACTATCCGTCAAGGGTTGCCAATTAAGTTCCGCGATATCATCATATAGAAATAGGAGATTTTTTAATTGCCATGTGATTACCACTTCAACAGTATCTCCCCCTTGGCCTGGATTATACACTTTTACAGTATACCCTTCCGATTCTTCTATCACTTCACTATTGACATTCTCAATGGCGCTAGCATTTTTCCATACCTGAACCTTTGGACTGGAATCTATTTCAAAGCCCTTTGGCATCTTACCAGAACGGCCAAGTCCTACTAGTTGTCCATTAAAGTCTTCATCAAAATAATAGACTACTTTCTCCCTAAATTCTGCTGTATTATCTGCATGAATATACAAATCACCTTGATAAGAGCGAATCTTGAAATCAACCGCAAAAACAGAGAGTGGTAAAATACAAAACAAGCTAAATAAAAGCAAGAAAAAAGTCTTTTTCACAACACAATCCCCCTTTTTATCTTTGCTATCATTATATCATTTTTTATAAGTAAAGGCTTACTTGTATTGAAAATCTCACTATTTTTCGATACAATAGAGAGAGTCATTTTTAGACTAGAAATAGGAGAAAACATGAAAAAATTATGCTTATCTATCCTTGCTAGCCTAGCCCTTACACTGGGACTAGTTAGCCAGGTCCAAGCCGACGAATATTTACGCATCGGGATGGAGGCAGCTTACGCTCCCTTCAACTGGACCCAAGACGACGATAGTAACGGCGCCGTCAAAATCGACGGTACCAACCAATATGCCAACGGCTACGATGTTCAAATTGCTAAAAAGATTGCCAAAGACTTAGGCAAGGAACCTTTGGTCGTGAAAACCAAATGGGAAGGGCTTGTTCCAGCCCTTACTTCTGGCAAAATCGATATGATCATTGCCGGTATGAGCCCAACGGCTGAACGTAAACAAGAAATTGCCTTTTCAAGCAGTTACTATACTAGCGAACCTGTTCTATTGGTCAAAAAGGACTCTGCCTATGCCAACGCCAAATCTTTGAAAGATTTTAGCGGAGCAAAAATCACGTCTCAACAAGGCGTTTACCTTTATGACTTGATTTCCCAAATCCCAGGTGCCAAAAAAGAAACAGCCATGGGGGATTTTGCTCAGATGCGCCAAGCACTTGAAGCAGGTGTCATCGACGCCTATGTTTCAGAACGCCCTGAAGCCCTGACCGCTGAATCTGCCAACGCTAAGTTCAAAATGATTCAACCTCAACCAGGTTTCAAAACTGGCGAAGAAGATACAGCTATTGCCATTGGACTTCGTAAGGACGATAGCCGCATCAGCCAAATCAATGCCAGCATCGAAACCATTTCTAAGGACGAACAAGTAGCTCTTATGGATCGGATGATCAAAGAGCAACCAGTTGAGGCGACAACAACGGAGGAAGAAAGTAGTTTCTTTAGTCAAGTCGCTAAGATCCTTTCTGAAAACTGGCAACAACTCCTGCGTGGTGCTGGCATCACACTCTTGATCTCCATTATCGGAACCATCGCAGGGCTTATTATCGGGCTTGCAATCGGAGTCTTCCGTACTGCTCCACTATCTGAAAACAAGGCCATCTATGGCTTGCAAAAACTGCTTGGCTGGATCCTCAATGTCTATATTGAAATTTTCCGTGGTACACCAATGATCGTTCAATCTATGGTTATCTACTACGGTACAGCACAAGCCTTTGGAATCAATCTCGATCGTACACTTGCAGCCATCTTCATCGTTTCAATCAACACTGGTGCCTATATGACAGAAATCGTCCGTGGAGGTATCCTAGCAGTCGACAAGGGACAATTTGAAGCCGCAACTGCTCTTGGTATGACCCATAATCAGACCATGCGCAAGGTTGTCCTCCCTCAAGTCGTTCGCAATATCCTGCCTGCAACTGGTAATGAGTTTGTCATCAATATCAAGGATACGTCTGTACTGAATGTTATCTCTGTTGTGGAACTCTACTTCTCTGGAAATACCGTGGCAACTCAAACTTATCAATACTTCCAGACATTTACCATCATCGCCGTGATTTACTTGTCCTCACCTTCACAGTGACCCGTATTCTACGCTTCATCGAAAGACGCATGGACATGGATACCTACACTACAGGTGCTAATCAAATGCAAACGGAGGACTTGAAATAATGAATCAACCCATTCTTGAAATTAAACACCTCAAAAAATTCTATGGACAAAACGAAGTCTTAAAAGACATCTCTCTGTCAGTCCACAAAGGAGAGGTTATCTCCATCATCGGCAGCTCGGGAAGCGGAAAATCAACCTTCCTACGTTCGATCAATCTACTTGAAACACCTACTGAGGGGGAAATTCTCTACCGAGGAGAAAACGTCCTTGCAAAAGGCTATGACCTTACTCACTATCGTGAAAAGCTCGGAATGGTTTTTCAATCCTTCAATCTCTTTGAAAACCTCGATGTTCTCGAAAATACGATCGTCGCCCAAACGACTGTCCTCAAAAGAGAACGCTCTGAAGCTGAAAAAATTGCTAAAGAAAATCTTGAAAAAGTCGGCATGGGAGAACGCTACTGGCAAGCCAAACCGAAAACAACTCTCAGGTGGTCAGAAAGCAACGTGTGGCCATCGCACGTGCCCTCTCCATGAATCCTGACGCTATCCTTTTCGACGAACCAACATCTGCTCTTGACCCTGAAATGGTTGGAGAAGTCCTAAAAATTATGCAGGATTTGGCTCAAGAAGGCTTGACCATGATCGTCGTCACCCACGAAATGGAGTTCGCCCGCGATGTCTCTCACCGTGTCATCTTTATGGATAAGGGTGTCATTGCTGAAGAAGGCAAACCAGAAGACCTCTTCACGAACCCTAAAGAAGAACGGACAAAAGAGTTTCTTCAACGTTATCTCAAATAACAAACAAAGACTGCATAAAATTATGTAGTCTTTTTACTAACTCTTTGCAAAACAAAAGGCAGATTCATTTTAAGAATCTGCCTGTAAACCTAGTTTAATCTTCAAATTTTTCATGATTCTTGTCATAAAAATCAATCAAACCTAGGGCTGTTTCAAATGAAATATTTTTCACTTTTGCACGACCTTGTGCCAAAGCAATAATTGACATTTCACGTGCATTTGTTTCCTTAGAGATACGGTAGCCTGTGATTTTCTTATCACGAACCCAGCCAACAACTGATTCTACTTTTTCAAAGTTTGATTTAGCCATGTTCTTCTCCTATTTTGTTCTTTACGATACTGAAATATATCCATTCTTTTAGGATTATCTCAAAAAAACATCTACTTATTGAAAACAAATAATGAAATTGTTATTACTTAGCTTTTTAAAAGCTGATAATATGCTTAGTTCGTATATCTTCAACTCCATCAGGATTTGCTGGTAGGAAGATGGTATTATTGCCCTTATTGTCTGCGAAAATTATTCAAAGTATCCAAATACTGATTTGTTAATAGAATGGACATAATCTGGGCTTCCGTGAGTTCAACATTGGCTCCTTTTTAATTCTTGAATAGAATCAGCAAGTCCGTCAACAATAGCCTTTACGCTGTTCTGCAATCCCTACACCATGTAGGCGATCTTTTTCTGCCTCTGCTTCTGCTGCTGTCACGATTTTAATCTTATCTGCTTCTGCAAGTTCTTGCGCAGCGACTCTCTTACGTTGAGCAGCGTTGATTTCATTCATTGATTGTTTTACTTCAGCGTCAGGCTCAACCTTCGTAATCAGTGTTTTTGACAATGATGTAACCCATATGTAGACATTTCTTCAGCTACTTGCTTTTTGAACTTCTAATGCGATTTCATCTTTTTTTTTCTCAAACAGTTCATCCAAGGGTCACTTTTCGGTACAGACGAACGCAAAGGCATCCTCAATATAGGATTTGATTTGAGCTTCTGGTCTCATTAGTTTATAGTAAGCATCTGTGACATTGTTTTCATTCACTCGATACTGAGTTGCCACATTCATGGTCACAAATACATTATCTTGTGTCTTTTGTTTCACGACGATCTCACTTTTGCAACAGACGCAACTGCACTCTGGCTGCAATTCTATCAATTCCAAAAAGGCGCTCGTACATGAATACCACTATTACTCAACTTTTGATATTTACCAAAACGCTCGATAATAGCGACAGACTGTTGTCGTACCACATACACAGAGCTGATAATAATCGCTGATGCAATCAGCACTAGAATAAAGAGAACAAGTAAAAACATGTAAAAACCATGGGAATCTCCCCTTTCGTCACCCATCATTATAGCATCATTATAGGAAATTGGCAAATAATATGATAGCAAATTTATTTTAGACTAGCATATTATACAAGGTCTCATTTCCGTTTAAATTAATATAAGATGGGTCAAACTTTTCCATCCGATGAATCAAGCCAGCATAATCATGCTTATCAGCAAGAGCAATCCCAATCAAGACTGGCCCTGTCCCCTTGCTTGCTCGTTTGATATATTCAAAACGAGTGATGTCATCATTTGGCCCCAAAATGTCATTTACAAACTCTCGTAGAGCTCCTGGACGTTGTGGGAAATTGACTACAAAGTAATGCTTGATGCCATCGTAAATCAAGGCACGTTCTTCCATCTCTGGCATACGGTTGATATCGTTATTTCCCCCAGAAATGATACAGCAAATCGTCTTGCCTTTGATATAGTCTGATAGAACTTCCAAGGCTGCAATGCTGGCCGCTCCAGCAGGTTCGGCGACAATCCCTTGCTTAGAATAAAGATCAATCAAGGTCTCCGAAATCAAACCCTCATCTACTCCAATAAGAGTTTCAACATTCTGACGAGTTGCTTCATAAGTCAACTGCCCAACTTTCTGCACAGCTATGCCATCAGCAAATTTGTCAATTTCTTTGAGTTTAACTGGTCCTCCAGCCTCAAAGGCTGCCTTCATCGAACGGGCACCATTGGCTTCTACACCAATCACTTCGATAGCGGGATTGGTTTCTTTGATATAGGTCGAAACCCCTGCAATCAGTCCGCCACCACCTACCGGAACTAGTACTGTATCAAAATCAATAGACTCTTTACGGGCTTCTTCAAGAATTTCATAGGCTACAGTCCCTTGACCAGCTTGAACATGGATATCATCAAAAGGATCAATAAAGGTGCGGTTTTCTGTCAATGTAAATTCTTGTGCTGCCTTAGCAGAAGCATCAAAGGTATCCCCAACCAACTTGATTGTCACGAACTCTCCACCGAAAAAGCGAACCTGCCCAATCTTTTGTTGCGGTGTTGTGATGGGCATAAAAAAATGGTTGCAGGAATCTTCATCTCCTTACAAGTGTATGCGACACCTTGGGCATGATTTCCCGCAGATGCACAGACTACACCTCGCTCACGTTCTTCTTTTTGATCAGTTGAGAAATGGCATAATAGGCTCCACGAATCTTAAAAGAGCGAACTCGTTGCGCATTCTCCTTTTTGAGATAAATCTTTGCTTGGTATTTTTCTGATAAATAATGATCATATTCTAGTGGTGTATCAACTACTACACCACTCAAAACTTTGTGGGCTTTCACCACATCTTTTGCACTTAGCATTGTCTCCTCCTCATATACTTTTTCAAGATAAAAAAACGAGTTAGGTACCCTCCCAACTCGCCTTCTGTCTCTCTTTACAAGAATTAATTGTAGATTTTGAAATGCGTCGTCGTCGTTTTTTTACCAACGAAAGGCATTGCTTTACGCAATTCTGCACCAACTTTTTCAATTTCAAGGTTAGCTGCTTGTTCACGGTAAGCAGTTAATTTTGGACGACCAGCCTTGTAGTCATTTACAAAGTCATTTGCAAATTTACCATTTTGGATATCTGCCAAAACAGCTTTCATGTTTTCTTTAACTTGCTCAGTAATCACACGTGGACCTGATACATAGTCACCGTATTCAGCAGTGTTTGAAATAGATTGACGCATTTTCTTGAATCCACCTTCATAGATCAAGTCAACGATCAATTTCATTTCATGAAGAACTTCAAAGTAAGCCAATTCTGGGGCATAGCCTGCTTCTGTCAAGACTTCAAAACCTGCTTCGATAAGAGCAGTCAAACCACCACAAAGTACGGCTTGTTCACCAAACAAATCTTCTTCAGTTTCTTCTTTGTAAGTTGTTTCAAGCAAACCAACACGAGCTGCCCCAACACCTTTACACCAGTCCATAGCAATGTTTTTAGCATTTCCTGTAGCATCTTGGTAAACTGCGTAAAGAGCTGGCACACCAAATCCTTCTTCGTAAGTACGACGTACCAAGTGTCCTGGTCCTTTAGGAGCACACATGAAGACATCTACATCTGCAGGAACTTTGATAAATTCAAAGTGGATATTGAAACCATGAGCAAATCCAACTGCATTTCCAGCTTCCAAGTTTGGAGCGATTTCTGCTTCGTACAATTCTTGTTGGATTTCGTCTGGTGCCAAAATCATGATAACGTCAGCCAATTTAGTTGCTTCTGCTACTGTGTAAGTGTCAAATCCATCTTCTTTTGCTTTGTCAAAAGATTTACCTGGACGTACACCGATGATGACATCACGACCTGAGTCACGCAAGTTTTGCGCATGCGCATGTCCTTGTGAACCATAACCGATTACGGCGATTTTTTTACCGTCAAGTGCTGCTACTTTAACATCTTTTTCGTATTCCATTTGAACTGCCATAGTTTTTCTCTCTTTTCTATTTTTATTGCCTTATAGGCTGGTTAAACAAATTTATGCTGGATTTTATACTCATTGAAAATCAAAGAGTATTAGTCGGGTAAATCCAGTTGCACCCGTACGAGCGATATTTTTTTAATACCATATGGTCGAATCACTCGCAATAAAGCTTCACTCTTTTCAGCATTTCCCGTCATCTGGATCGTAATCGAACTTGGAGCCACATCCACCACCGTTGCACGGAAAGGTTGGATAATGGCCAAGATTTCTGCACGCTTCTCAGCAGGAGCAGATACCTTTTACCAAGATAACTTCTCTTTCCAAAGTGCGGTTTTGTCTGTGATATCTCGAATGCGAATCACATCAATCTGACGATTGAGTTGCTTGATAATTTGCTCCACTTCATCATGTGAAGCCACATCAATAATGATGGTAATCCTTGATACATCAGGATTCTCTGTTGCACCAACTGAGATACTCTCAATATTGACCTGACGACGAGAAAGGACACCTGTAAAACGATTCAGAAACTCCTGAACGGTTTTTGTAATCTTTGCTGTTAACATTCTACGCATGGAACTTCACCCCCAACATCTCATGATTGCTCTTACCAGCTGGTACCATCGGTAAGACCTGTTCCTTACGAGAAATATCCACCTCGATAAACATCGGGCACATCCTCCAGAATGGATTCTAGATCCTTCTCTATCGTCTCTGGATTATCAAACTTTTAGTTTTTGATGCCATAAGCCTGTGCCATCAACTGGAAGTCAGGAAGTGTATCAAAGACTGACTCAGAAGTTCTACCCTCATAGAAGGATTCCTGCCACTGACGAACCATTCCTAGTGAGTGGTTATTCAACATGACAACCTTAATCGGCACCTTGTAGATGTTTAGGATCGCTAGCTCTTGGTTGGTCATTTGGAAGCCACCATCACCGACAAAAAGGATGACTTCTTTTTCTGGATTGGCAATCTTGGCTCCGATAGCTGCAGGAACTCCGAATCCCATGGTACCCAAACCACCTGAAGTGACTAACTGACGCTCATTTTGGTAAGGATAATACTGGGCTGTCCACATTTGGTGTTGTCCAACGTCAGTAACAACAATAGCATCCCCATGCGTCAACTCACCGATGCGTTCAATGACAGCCTGAGGTTGAACCACACGTTCTTTCCTATCATAAGAACGAACTCGATTCTTGTCCTTGGTGACTTTTTCAATCCATTTTTCAGTATTGTTATGAACAGTTGGTTCTGCCAGTAGCATCTGCAAGGCTTTCTTAGCATCCCCCACTACAGGAATATCTGCACTGATAATCTTACCAATCTCAGCTGGGTCAACATCGATATGGGCAACCTTAGCATTCTTCGCGAAGGTCTTAGGGTTCCCAGTCAAGCGGTCATCGAAACGGCAACCAATACTAATCATAAAGTCCGCTTCCGTCATTGCAATATTGGCTGCGAAAGAACCGTGCATTCCTCCCATCCCTAGAAAGAGCGGATGACTCGTTGCAATGGTTCCTTGCCCCAAAAGACTAGTGACTACTGGAATTTGGTAACGTTCAGCAAATTCATTGAGCTCTTTAGAAGCTTCCGCATAGCTGATACCACCGCCTGCTAACAAAACAGGTTTCTTGGCTTTTGACAATTGCTTCAAGATTTTCTTGATTTGCATGTCATTCGGTTCAAGCGTCGGTTGGTAACTTGGTAAATTCACCTCCGGTGAATAGATGAAATCTGTCTCTAGAGCTGATACATCCTTTGGCAAGTCAATCACAACAGGACCTGGACGACCTGTCGTTGCGATATGAACAGCTTCCGTAATGATACGGGGAATATCTGCTGTCTCACGAACTTGGTAATTGTACTTGGTAATGGGCATGGTAATCCCCACGATGTCCGCCTCCTGAAAAGGCATCTTTCCCAATTCCAGCTCGCGCAACCTGACCTGTAAAGACCAAAAGGGGAACGCTATCGCTCATGGCATCTGCAATCCCTGTAATGGCATTTGTTGCTCCCGGCCCACTCGTGACGACGGCAACGCCCAACTTTCCAGTTGATTTGGCATATCCTTCAGCTTCGTGAAGACAACCTTGCTCATGGCGTCCTAAGATGTGGCGAATACCTTTAAAATTGTATATCGCATCATACAAAGGTAAGACCGCACCACCAGGATAACCAAAAATGGTATCAATTCCCTAAAGTCCCGAAGTGTTTCCAAAACTAGGTCCGACCCCGTCTTAGGAGATTCTAAACTGATTTTTCTCCATTATTCCCCTTTTCTCTTCTCTTAAAAAAATAGCTTGTTACTATCATACCATTTTTTTCAAAAAAATTTTTCAAGACAAAAAGAGTCAATTTTCTGAATTTTCTATCTAAAAGTGTATTTTATGAATTTTTTTCCCTTATTTTTTTATTAAGTTATCTACGGGAATTAGGAACCTTTATTTACTTTAATTTATCAAATTAGAATATTTTCTTTCTGGATAGAATTAGTATTTTTCTCACTTGGCGACCAAATTTGTATACTATATTCAGCAAAAATGAATAGTTAAAGACAAAAAAGGAAGCCACTAAGTGACTTCCTTCTAGAGTGAGGACTGATTAGTCTTCACCTTTGTTTTTCTTAATGATTTCTTCTTGTACTGACTTAGGTACATCTTCGTAGTGGTCAAATACCATCATGAAGGTACCACGTCCTTGAGATGCAGAACGAAGAACTGTTGCGTAACCGAACATTTCAGCAAGTGGAACGTAAGCACGAACGATTTGGCTGTTACCGTGTGCTTCCATACCATCTACACGTCCACGACGAGCAGTTACGTGACCCATAACATCACCAAGGTTTTCTTCTGGAACAGTGATGGTTACAAGCATCATTGGTTCAAGGATAGCTGGTTGTGCTGATTTAGCAGCTTCTTTAAGGGCAAGTGAAGCCGCGATCTTGAAGGCTGTTTCAGATGAGTCGACATCGTGGTATGAACCGTCGTAAAGCTTAGCTTTAACGTCAACCATTGGGTAACCTGCAAGAACACCGTTAGCCATAGATTCTACCAAACCTTTTTCAACCGCTGGGATAAATTCACGAGGAACCACACCACCGACGATTGCGTTTTCGAATTCGAATCCTTTACCTTCTTCGTTTGGACTAAACTCAATCCATACATCACCAAATTGACCTTTACCACCAGACTGACGTTTGAAGAATCCACGAGCTTGAGTAGAAGCGCGGAATGTTTCACGGTAAGATACTTGAGGAGCACCTACGTTCGCTTCCACTTTGAACTCACGACGCATACGGTCAACAAGGACGTCAAGGTGAAGTTCACCCATACCTGAGATAACTGTTTCACCAGTTTCAACGTTTGTTTCAACGCGGAATGTTGGATCTTCTTCAGCCAATTTTTGAAGTGCGATACCCATCTTATCTTGGTCAGCTTTTAGATTTTGGCTCAACCATCAACTGGATAACTGGTTCTGGAACGTGGATTGACTCAAGGATGATTTTTAGCTTTTTTTCATCTGTCAATGAATCACCAGTAGTTGTATCCTTTCAAACCAATAGCAGCTGCAATATCACCAGCATAAACGGTTTCGATTTCTTGACGACTATTGGCATGCAATTGCACAAGACGTCCGATACGTTCACGTTTACCTTTAGAAGTGTTCATTACGTAAGAACCTGATTGAAGAACACCTGAGTATACACGGAAGAATGTCAAACGACCTACAAATGGGTCTGTTGCAATCTTGAAGGCAAGAGCTGCGAATGGCTCTTCGTCAGATGCTGGACGAGTTTCTTCTTCGTCTGTATCTGGGTTGATACCTTTGATTGCTGGGATGTCAAGTGGGCTTGGAAGGTAGTCGATAACCGCATCAAGCATCAATTGAACACCCTTGTTCTTGAAGGCAGAACCACACAATACTGGGAAGAATTCAACGTTGATAGTTGCTTTACGGATAGCAACTTTCAATTCTTCGTTAGTGATTTCTTCACCTTCAAGGTATTTCATCATCAAGTCTTCATCAGTTTCAGCAACTGCTTCCACCAATTTTTCACGGTATTCTTGAGCTTGGTCAAGGTATTCAGCTGGAATATCTTCTTCAAGGATATCTGTACCAAGGTCGTTAGTATAGATTTCAGCTTTCATCTTGATCAAGTCGATGATACCGCGGAAGTCATCTTCAGCACCGATTGGCAATTGGATTGGGTGTGCGTTTGCTTGAAGACGGTCGTGAAGTGTGCTTACTGAGTAAAGGAAGTCAGCACCGATTTTGTCCATTTTGTTGGCAAATACGATACGTGGAACTCCGTACTCAGTTGCTTGACGCCAAACTGTTTCAGTTTGAGGCTCAACACCTGATTGTGAGTCAAGAACAGTAACCGCACCGTCCAATACACGAAGAGAACGTTGTACTTCGATTGTGAAGTCCACGTGTCCTGGTGTGTCGATGATGTTTACGCGGTGGTTGTTCCATTGAGCTGTTGTCGCAGCAGATGTGATAGTGATACCACGTTCTTGCTCTTGCTCCATCCAGTCCATTTGTGACGCACCTTCGTGAGTTTCACCGATTTTGTGGATTTTACCAGTGTAGTAAAGAATACGCTCAGTAGTTGTTGTTTTACCGGCATCGACGTGAGCCATGATACCGATATTACGAGTTTTTTCAAGTGAAAATTCGCGTGCCATGAGGTTTGTTTCTCCTATTTATTTTTAATTTCTATTCTATTATAACACGATTTTAATAAAAACGGATAGGCAGGACCTACCCGTTCTCAATGTTTATCTTGTTTTTGTTGGTTTCAACTTGTAGACAAGTTGAATTGAACTCGGGCTAAAAGCTCAAGTTAACTGATTTGAACCCGAGCGAGGCCCGGTGCAAAAAAGATAAACTGCTTTGTGTTCACGGAACACTGCACCAGTTTCCTATTTTTGCCTTGGGCCTTTGCCGCTCTTAGTATCATTTTATTACCAACGGAAGTGTGCGAAGGCACGGTTAGCTTCAGCCATACGGTGAGTGTCTTCACGTTTCTTAACTGCTGCACCAGTGTTGTTCGCAGCATCCAAGATTTCTTTTGCAAGACGGTCTTGCATTGTGTGTTCACCACGAAGGCGAGCGATTGTTACCAACCAACGAAGTCCAAGTGTTGTACGACGTTCTGGACGAACTTCAACTGGGACTTGGTAGTTAGATCCACCAACACGACGTGCACGTACTTCAAGTACAGGCATGATGTTTTCCATAGCTGTTTCAAATACTTCAAGTGCATCGTTACCAGTAGCTTCTTTGATTTGCTCAAAAGCACCGTAAACGATTGAAGCAGCTGTACCACGTTTACCGTCAAGCATAACGCGGTTGATAAGACGAGTAACTAATTGTGAATTGTAAAGCGGATCTGGCAATACTTCACGTTTTGGAGCTCTATTTTTACGACTCATTTCTCTTTATCCCCTTTCCTTATGCTTTTTCGGACGTTTAGTACCGTATTTAGAACGGCCTTGTTTACGATCGTTAACACCTGCAGTATCAAGTGCACCACGGACGATATGGTAACGTACCCCTGGAAGGTCTTTTACACGTCCACCACGAAGAAGCACCACGCTGTGCTCTTGCAAGTTGTGTCCGATACCTGGGATGTAGGCAGTAACTTCGATAAGGTTGCTCAAACGTACACGAGCGAATTTACGAAGGGCAGAGTTAGGTTTTTTAGGTGTCATTGTTCCACACGAGTTGCAACACCACGTTTTTGTGGTGAAGAAACGTTTGTTTGAACTTTTTTTATGACTGTTGTAACCAACGTTCAAAGCTGGTGATTTAGATTTTTCTACTTTTGATTTACGCGGTTTGCGAACCAATTGGTTAATTGTAGGCATCTACATTCTCCTGTGTTTTTTTATTTTTGGTGATGATACACTTGGTGACAGCTACCATCTGTGTGTACTTTTGCAACATTTGTCAGCACGTCCCTGTACACTTTTGAGAGACCAAAAGTAAAAAGTACCGTCTATTATTGTAACACATTTTTTCTTTCCTTGTCAATATTTTTTTCGTTTTTATTCCGATCTTTTAACTCTTTGACACTAGCTTTCACCGCTTTTTCTAAACCAGAAAAAGGAGGCGATTTACCTCCTACATTTTAGTATGGATTTCTTTCAACTCAAGCTATTGTTTTGGAATTTTTTAACCCTTCTTATCAAAGCCAACCAGATTCTGTTGCAATGTTGGCTGCCTCTGTTCGATTACCAGCATCTAGTTTCGAAAGAATATTGGTGACATAGTTTCGGACGGTTCCATTTGATAGATAGAGTTGGTCTGCAATTTCTTGGTTGGATAAACCCTGAGCGATTCCCTTTAAGACAGCAATCTCTTGTTCTGTCAACGGATTGGGGATGGGTCATAACCACTTCCATCAATTCAGGTGAATACTCCTTGCGCCCTTCGAGAACAGTGTGCAAGGTTTGCATGAGGTCTGCAATGCTTCTTTCTTTCAAGACATAGGCATCCACTCCAGCCTTAATCGCGCGTTCAAAATAGCCAGGGCGCTTGAAGGTTGTCACCACAACCACCTTTGTTTCTAGCTTTTCTGCTCGTATCCACTCCAAGACTTCGAGGCCTGTCTTAACAGGCATTTCTACGTCAAGAATGGCGATATCGACAGACTCTTTTTCTAAAAGTTGGATTGCTTCTTGGCCATCCTTGGCTTGTAGGACAGAATCTACATCTGGTTGAAAGGTAAGCAACTGGCACATAGCATCTCGCAACATACTTTGATCTTCTGCAACAAGTAATTTCATCTTAGTTTCTCTCCTTATAAGGTAGCCGAACCTGCACTTCAGTCGGATGTTTCTGACTGATCACCTTTACTTCTCCTGAAAAAGGAAGGACACGGTCTCGAACGGTATGGAGTTCATCCCCTTTTAGAGAAGCAAAGCCACAGCCATCATCTCTGACTGTTAAAATGAGTTCTTTCTCTGTCCGTTCTAATTTTAAGTAGGCTTTAGACGCTTTGGCGTGTTTGATGATATTGGTCACTAACTCAAGCAAAATCATGGAAGCTGTTGATTCTAATTCCTGAGTTAAGCTAGCTGTATCTAGTTGGTGATTGATTTCTGTCTCAATTCCTGCAATTTCCAGCATTTTTTTAACAGTCGCAAATTCGGAAGCAAGGGTTCTGGTTTTAAGATTTTCGATAATTGTACGAACTTCACGCATTGATTCTTTGCTAATTTGCTGTATTTCTCTTAATTCCTTTTCCACCTGTGGATAGGCCTGCATTTGAAGAAGTTGTAGGGCAAGGTCCGTCTTCACACTCAACATAGCAAAGGTATGGCCTAGACTGTCATGGAGATCCTGACCAATACGACTACGTTCATTTTCAGCCAAGAAAAGACTGAGCTTGGCATTTTGTTTCATCTTTTCTTCTTTTATCTGTTCAGATACCTGAATCCGATAAAGACCGAAGGTCAAGGCATCAGAAAACGATAAAGGTCACCAAGAAAAAGAGGAGGTGCCAGGGACTAACTTGATCGACCATATAAATCCCTGTTAGAATCAATGGCTGCAAGACAACAAAGCTGACAAAACGCCAAGAGTGGAAAGAAACCTCATCCAGCTCATAAATAAGGAGATTAGATAAATAAAAGATAAACCAAGCGAAGCTCGCATTTAACCAGATGGAACTGTAAAAAATGTAGGCAAGCATGATCCACCAAGCTAGCCACTGCACGGTGCGGTTCTGACTGATTAAAACCGAGTAGAAGGCAAGGACAAATAGTAAGGTCCATAACAAGGTTAAAAGCGGGTACTCTCCAACGATGACACCCGCTATAGGAAAGATGATAAACACTATTGAAATATGAAACATATAATGAGTGTTTTTTAATTTTTCCAACATAGATTTATTTTACCTCGATCCGTTTTTTCAGTTGGATTACCAATACACCAAAGAAAACTGTATAACCTAGCACAACTAAGGCAGCAAGAATATTAAATTCATGGTGTTCCAAATAGGAAGAGACTACCTGCATCAGTTGATAGGTTGGAGTCAGTTTTCCAATAGATTGGAGCCATTCTGGGAAGGAATCCAAGGGGAACCACAGTCCACCTAGAACAGCCAAAGCAATATAGGCAATATTTCCAACAACCGTCATCAGTTGAGCACTGGGTAGCAAGCTCACCAAGACCCCCATGCTGATAAAGACCACGCTTCCGATCAGCAAAATAGCACCAATTACCATCCAGTCAAGCCAAGGCAGAGTCACTCCACGGACAAAATGACCAACTGAAAAGACAACTGTAATTGATAACAAGAAAGTCAGTAGGGTACTGAACAGTTTTGATACATAATATTCTACCATAGATACGGGAGAATGTTGAATCAATTTTTGCCAGTTGTTTGTCTTATCAGACTCGAGTGTGCTTGGGATACTGAAAAAAGCACTTGACATGATACTAAAGAGCGTCATGGCAAAAAGATAGGCTTGAAGAGCAATTTCTGGAATATCTGACCCTGACATCATACCAGAAAAGATAAGGTAAAACACACTTGGAAGTCCGATGGATAGCAAATAGTAGACGGCTTGCCGTTTCATCAGAATGATTTCCACTTTCATGAGACTTGTCATATTTTTCATCATCAATCTCCTTTAATCTTGAGTCGTTTCGAAGATACTGTCTAAGAGAGTTCGATTGCGAACTTCAATTTCTTCGATCATGCAGCCCTGTTCTTGCAAGACTTTCCATACCTGGCTGGCTTCTTTGGTTGTGAAGGAAAGAGCATTTTGCTTGATTTCAAGCCCTTGAATCTGGTCCAAAGTGCTGATAACTTCCTGATAAGTTAGTGGTACCGTAAAATGTTTTTCTTGTTCTTCACCACGCATGGCATAAGGTGTCGTATCCCGGATCAATTCACCCTTGTGGAGGACCAAAATGCGGTCAGCCGTATGTTCTACCTCTTCGATATAGTGAGAAGAGTAGACAATGGTGACACCATTTTTCTTTAACTGATTGACAATTTCCCAAAAATGCTGACGTGTCGAGGTATCCATGGCAGCAGTTGGTTCGTCCAAAAATAGAATTTTCGGACGACCTATTAGTGCCAACACGAAAGAGAACAAACGTTTTTGCCCACCAGACAACTTGCCCGCTAGCTGATTTTTCTGTTTGTCCGAAAATCTCAGCAAGTCATCAATTTCTTGATTGGAGAGACTGTTTGGATAGATTGATTGAAAGAAGGATAAGAGTTCTTTCACTTTCAAGTCTTGAACCACCGTATTTTCTTGAGGTAAGATAGAAATAAGCTGCTTTAATCGAGGATCTGTTGGTGCAAAGCCTTGAATAGCTATCTGACCTGAGCTCACGAACTTGTCGCCCAAGAGGCAATCAATCAAGGTCGTCTTACCTGCTCCGTTAGGTCCGATCAAGGCGACACATTCTCCGTCATTGATTTCAAAAGAGATGTTCCGCAAGATCTCCTTGTCTTTTATTTTCTTACTCAATTTCTCAACTTTAATCACAGTCATGAGATTCTCCTTTCAACCACTTCATTCCCATAGGGAACACAACGAAAATCATAAATCCGAAACCCCAAGCACCACGAATAAATTGGCGAAGCACGGTTTGGTCAAACCAACCAGTAAATATTTCCACTAACCATACCAAGAGTGACAGGCCGATAAAGAAATAGATGATTGCTTTTTTTCATTCCTCAAACTCCTTTTTTTCACATCTCTGACTAATTTCAAACCTTCTCTGACAAGCCAAGACATCATTCCAAAGCCAGCAAAGAGTTCCCAAGGAAAATGATAGAAACCCTCGTCCAATCCTGAAAAACATGAGATAAGTCATAACTCCTGCTGCTACTAAACTCACTGCGACAATCATTTTATTTTTTTCATTTCTTCTTCCTCCATTTCATACTTCAATTATAGTCCTTTTGAAGTTAACTGAGCTAGATGCTTCTGTCACTAGGAAATATGACAAATGTCATAAAAAGAACCGATTTCTCGGTTCTTAAAAAAATGATTAGTCTGATTCATCGTTTCGTTTCTTTTTACCTAGCAATCCAAGTGTCATGGCACCTGCTAGGGCTGTCAGAATTCCTAGATTTTTTTCAAACCATCTTCTTGACTTCCTGTATTTGGAAGTTGATTTTTTTCTACAGAGATGTTTTTGGGTCAATTGATCTGGTTTCGAATCAGGTACTGAAAGTTCTTTTTTATCAGACGGCTTCACTTGCTCTGGAAGTTCTACTACTGTTGGAGTATAGAATCCTGAAATGATATTTCCATTACGGTCTTTACGGATCACTTTCACACCTTTGGCTTGTCCTACAAAGTCTGCCTCAGGGGTAAAGGTGACGGTGCCATCTGGTGAGATTACATAAGTTCCTTCACCTGGAACGACTTTTTCAGTTGTTCCATCTTCAAAGGTTGGCGGAACTGTCAGATCGACATCACCTGTAAAGTTTGGTTTACCAGTCTGAGTTTGACCTTTAAGACCTTCTGATGTCGCATCACTCACTTGTGTTTGTCCAAGGACAGTTGGTGTGTAGCGAGCAGTAACTACATTTCCATACACATCCAAACGTTTCACAACCAATCCTTTAGCTGTACCAACAAAGTCTGGTTCTGGAGTAAAGGTAATCTTACCATCTTTATCAATTGTATAGCTTCCTTCACCCGGAACAACCATAGTCGTGCTACCATCCTCAAATGTTGGTGGTACAGTCGAATCGATATGTCCTTCAAACACTGGTATTGCCACTTGTGGTTGGCCTTTTGCTCCTGTAGAAGCCGTGTCATGACCAGTAGATGGATCTACAACTGTTGGACGATAGCTTGCAGTAACTGGAGTACCATTCTTATCCTTGCGGACAATCGTTACGCCTGTTCCTTTTCCTACAAAATTAGCTTCTGGAGTGAAGGTGACGATGCCATCTAGTGAGATTGCATAAGTTCCTTCACCTGGAATCACTTTTTCAGTTGTTCCATCTTCAAATGTCGCCGCCACTGTTTCATCGATTGGAACAAGCGGATTACCACCTTCAAATGTTGGAGTACCTGTTTGAACAAGACCCTTAATGTTAACTGAAGAAGTATCTTTACCAGTTGGAGTCACCTTAGTAAACTCTGGGCTGTAAGTCGCAGTAACTGGGGTGCCATTCTTATCCACACGTTTGACTGTGACTGGAGTTGGGTTTCCAACAAACTGTTTGTCTGGCGTGAAAGTTACAGTTCCGTCTGGGGCAATCGTGTAAGTTCCTTGGCCTGGAATAGTCTTCTCTTTGCTTCCATCTTCGAAGGTTGGTTCAACTGTTTCATCGATTGGAACCAGTGGATCACCACCTTGGAAGCTTGGAGTGCCTGTTTGTGGAACACCCTGAGGACCCGTGCTAGTTGCGCTAGTTCCTGTTGGTGTTACTTTCGTAAACTCTGGACTATAAGTTGCAGTAACTGGGGTGCCGTTCTTATCCACACGTTTGACTGTAACTGGAGTTGGGTTTCCGACAAACTGTTTGTCTGGGGTGAAGGTCACTGTGCCGTCTGGTGCAATCGTGTAAGTTCCTTGACCTGGAATAGTCTTCTCTTTGCTTCCATCTTCGAAGGTTGGCTCAACTGTTTCATCGATTGGAACCAGTGGATCGCCACCTTGGAAGCTTGGAGTGCCTGTTTGTGGAACACCCTGAGGACCTGTGCTGGTTGCGTTAGTGCTGGTTGGGGTTACTTCTTTCACCACCGCTTGGTACTTGACAGTAACAGGAGTTCCGTTGGCATCCACACGAGTCAATTCAAGTTCTGGTGTTTCACCCTTGAACTGTTTATCAGGAGTGAAGGTCACCTTACCATCTGCGTCCACTTCGAACTTACCAACATTTGGCACTTCTTTCACAGTTGCACCATTGTCAAATAGTGGAGTTGAATCAGCTGGGAATGGAACAGAATCATGGCCTGGAGTGAAGGTCACTTTTACCTTCTTGTACCTGACCTTGCAAACCTTCTGTCTTATCACCTGAACCAGTTGGCGTTACTTTTCGTAAACTCTGGACTATAAGTCGCAGTAACTGGGGTACCATTCTTATCTACGCGTTTGACTGTGACTGGATCTGGTTTGCCTACAAACTGCTTGTCTGGAGTGAAGGTTACTGTTCCGTCTGGAGCAATCGTATAGGTTCCTTGACCTGGAATGGTCTTCTCTTTGCTTCCATCTTCGAAGGTTGGCTCGACTGTTTCATCAATTGGAACCAGTGGATCACCACCTTGGAAGATTGGAGTACCAGTTTGTGGAAGTCCTTGAGGACCTGTACTTGTTGCACCGGTTCCAGTTGGAGTTACCTTAGTAAACTCTGGGCTGTATGTCGCAGTAACTGGGGTGCCATTCTTATCCACACGTTTCACTGTAACTGGATCTGGGTTTCCAACAAACTGCTTGTCTGGAGTGAAGGTTACAGTTCCGTCTGGTGCAATCGTGTAGGTTCCTTGGCCTGGAATAGATTTCTCTTTGCTTCCATCTGCGAAGGTTGGCTCTACTGTTTCATCGATTGGAACTAATGGGTCACCACCTTTAAACGTTGGAGTTCCTATTTGCAGAAGTCCTTGAGGGCCTGTGCTGGTTGCGCCGGTTCCTGTTGGTGTTACCTTGGTCACTGTTGGGGTATATGTCGCAGTAACTAGGGTGCCATTCTTATCGACTCGTTTAACCGTTACTGGAGCTGGGTTTCCAACAAACTGTTTGTCTGGAGTGAAAGTTACAGTTCCGTCTGGCGCAATTGTGTAAGTCCCTTGACCTGGAATAGACTTCTCTTTGCTGCCATCTGCGAAGGTTGGCTCAACTGTTTCATCAATTGGAACCAGTGGATCACCACCTTGGAAAGTTGGAGTACCAGTTTGTGGAACACCCTGAGGACCTGTGCTGGTTGCGTTAGTTCCTGTAGGTGTCACTTTAGTCACTGTTGGGGTATAAGTCGCAGTTACTGGGGTACCGTTCTTATCCACACGTTTGACTGTGACTGGAGCTGGGTTTCCGACAAACTGTTTGTCTGGGGTTAAGGTCACTGTACCGTCTGGTACAATCGTGTAAGTTCCTTGACCTGGAATAGTCTTCTCTTTGCTACCATCTTCGAAGGTTGGCTCGACTGTTTCATCGATTGGAACCAGTGGGTCACCACCTTGGAAGCTTGGAGTACCTGTTTGCGGAACACCTTGAGGGCCTGTGCTCGTTGCGTTAGTGCTGGTTGGGGTTACCTTGGTCACTGTTGGAGTATAAGTCGCAGTGACTGGAGTTCCATTCTTATCTACCCGTCTAACCGTTACTGGGTCTGGTTTGCCTACAAACTGCTTGTCTGGAGTAAAGGTGATAGAACCATCTGGATTGATGCTGTATTCACCTACACCTGAAACGGTTTTCGTTGACTGTCCATCTTCGAAAGTCATTGGTTTCGTATCATCAATTGGAACCAATGGATTACCTTCTGTGAAGGTTGGGGTACCTTTTTTGCGGTTGACCTTGGATACCATTTGAAGTGGCATCCGTTGAAGTTGGAACTACTTCTTTTACCACCGCTTGGTACTTGACAGTAACTGGAGTGCCGTTGACATCCACTCGAGTCAATTCAAGTTCTGGTGTTTCACCCTTGAACTGTTTGTCAGGGGTGAAAGTTACCTTGCCATCTGCGTCCACTTCGAACTTACCAACATTTGGCACTTCTTTCACAGCTGTACCATTGTCAAATAGTGGTGTCGAATCAGCTGGGAATGGAACAGAGTCATGGCCTGGTGTGAAGGTCACTTTACCTTCTTGGACCTGACCTTGCAGACCTTCTGTCTTATCACCTGTACCAGTTGGCGTTACTTTCTCAACAACTGGGGTATAGGTCGTTACAGCCGACTCTCCATTTTTATCCACCACTCCAACTTGAACTGGAGTTGCTGGACCATAGAAGGCTTTCAGAGGAGTAAAAACAATTGTTTTATTTACAAGATCTAAATCGTACGTCCCTTGGTCGGCAATGGTTAGCGAAGTTACCTTTTGTCCATTCTCATCATAAAGAAAGACACTACTTTGGACTAGTTCAACGGATTTCTTTGCTCCATTAATGGTTGTTGTCCCTTTTGTAAAGTGGACCTCGCTCTCGCTTGCTCTATCCTCATCAAATTGAATCGTCGCTGCCTGCTTCTGCCCTTGAAAGCCTTTAGATTTCGCTGCACTTGCTGATGGAACAACTGGAAGCGGAACATAATACACCACCCGATACCAGGTAAATTCCTTTTCCAACTCTTCATCTCTAGGATCATCCGCGGTCAATAAATATTCATCGAGAGCTCCTTCTCCCGACATTGTGTTTGCATCAATATCCTCTCTTGGATAATAGCCAGGAATTTCAGGAGAAATCACTTGAGACCAAGTTTGGTCTGCAGACCAGGCTGAGTATGTCACACCAGCTGTCGCATCATTTGGTTGCCGTTTCGCCAAAACCTGGTCAATTCTCTTCGTGCGAGTAAACGAATGAGTCTCAACATGTTTTGGAGGAAGGAGTGATAAATCAGAATGGTTTGTTTTTTTGAGATATTCATAATCAATTTCGCGAGTTCCACGAACAGTTTCGGTTAGTTCTGTAATCTTGTGTCTAAACTGAAACTTGAATTGTTTTGGACTAGCCGAATCACCAAAGGTATGATCTGTAAAATCGTTACTGATCAGTTCATATCCTGCATCTTCCAATTCCTTAATTCGACGAGCAGGATCATAAGAAATTGGTCCATTAGGTTTGCCTACAACTGTGTCTACCTGTCCTAGTTGCACTTCCTTAGACGGATCGTTTACATCCACAAAGGTGAAACTTGCAGATGACAGTTTGGTGGACATTTGGATAGAAACATTATTAGATTCTGTATACTTAGAATTGCCATTTGCCATGGCCGAAGAAAGATAAGCTCTCGCACCTGAGGTTGTATTTTGCTCGATAACTGCTCCATCGATAGGAAATTGAACCCTACTTCCAGCAGCAACCGGAGCAGTCGAATGCCAACGAACTGCACGAATCTCTGACCAATCCGACACTTGGTCTGCTGTGAGCCATTGTGAAGCATTAATTTCTGCAGCAGTGCCCGCAGTACGACTATATTGAACTTCCCAGCCTGAAGGTGGTGTTAGAGCTTTTGTCAAACTCACTGTAAATTCAGAGCCACGATTTCTGGATTCCAGCTGTTTATCACCTTTCATCGGCAAAGAAGATAAGACATAGACATCTGAAACTGACTGTTTAGCTGCGTTTATAGGTCACTCTGAAATCAATCTCATCACCAGGATAGTGCTCTTGGGTATTGTAGGCAAAGTGCTGATTTGTAGCTCTCTTCACTTCAGAGTAGACACCGCTCGCTTCCGACGCCTGTACGACCACATTGAAGTCATGAGAGGTCGAATTTTTCGAAGTAACGGTAATACCATCCAATTCACCTAGATCATAACCATTTTGAGCTTGAACATCTGGAAGTTCTTCGTCCCAGAAAGCAATTGCTTTATAGGTATAGGTCCCATTCGGAATCGTCTTGTTTTCCAACTTCAAAAGCGTTGGGGGCATAGGGGAGTCTGGGGTTCCTTCACTTGGGCATAGTAGAGAGTTTTTCCCAGTATCTTTGTAATTATAATAGACCTTAAAATTAAGGTTTCCACTAAAGTTTAATTGTGGATCAGCCAAATAGGCTAAATGGTAAACTCCCGTCAAGTTTGCGAAGTTCTGAGTAGGGGTGTCTTTACCCGCAGTCCTTGTGATAAAATCTTCCTTAAAACCAGAAGCATCTGTATGTCGGTTGAAAACATCTGTCCGACGACGTCCAACCATCGAAATTTGCTGGATAACACGCGTCAATTCGGCTGAAGCCGTTTGAGAGAAGGAAACAGTGTTGCTAGTATTCTTAAAAGTGAAATCCGTTCTAGAATCCAACTTACTAATCGTCGAATCTTTATAGAGACTTTCCCAATTATTAAAAACGTGTTTTTGGTCTGGAAAAAAATGCCGAAGTATCATTTGTCGAGGACTTCCTCATCTTGATATTTTTAAACTTGTACTCCAGTTCCTTCACATCTTGCTCTTCCGTCAATCGTAGACTGCGAGTGTTACTATTAAAAGTCCCTAACAACTCACCTGTAGCTTTATTGTATACTTCTACAGATGCATCCGGCGAAGAGAAAAATTCATTCCAATAACGCTCCTCAATCGCATTGACTTCCCGATAAGACTCTCGTGGGTCCTGTATTTTATGAGTGACAGTATAGTCATTGATAAGATAATCTTTTTCAACCTCAGCGACCGAAGAGAGCCGAACATAAGAACGGTATTCTGTTTCACCATAAGAACGAATTATCTCCGAATCTGACTGATTATAGTGTCTAAACTCAAAGAGAGAAGATTCTGGCTGATCAGTTTTTTGAACAAAGAGAGTATAGGGGAGAACAGCCGTATTTTGATAACTAGTCCCATCTGCTTTTGTATAGATCCCCGTCACAGTTAGGTTTTGTGCTTTTCTATTGATATCTGCTACTTTGGCATTCTTTAACTTGAAAGAAATTGGAATGAGCTTATTTTTATTGTTATTAATATCTTGAAGCGGATTGTTAGCTCTGTTAATCGTCAGATGGTAACCCGTCGCATCGGCAGTCCATCCTAGAGCTTTAGCTTCATCTGTCAATTCATAACCTTCTTTTAACTCTATATTATAGGTATAAAGAAGTGACAGGATCAATGATATGCCCTCCGACATCACTAATCCCCATACCATTGATCATACGACCATCAAAGACACCATTTCCATAGTTGAAGTAATCATTTCTTGCCGTATTATTCTTAGGATCTTTCGCACCGTTAAATAGATAGTAGGACACGACCGATGAATCATCGTCGACAATACCATCGTTATTTCGATCGTAGCCAATGACCTGATTGCCAGACATTGGAGTCAGGCCACCCACCCCGTTTTCTAAGACTTTCCATGTGTGTTCAATGCTTCCAAGTTCTTTGAGGACATTGCCATTTTTGTCATAGAGCTTAGCAGTTGCGGTCACCTTATGGTCTGGCCCAATGGCTTGGACAGCACCTCCCCAGTTCTGAGTCAAAGGATCTATCTGAAAAGTATAGACGAAGTTATAGTTTGCTCCACCTCTCAGATTTGCAGGTTCTATCTTTAAATCAAGGTCCCCATTCGTTTTTTCTTGGCTGAACTTTACACCACCGACTGGAGAAGGGGTCAATTTAATCGCCTTACCATTTTGGAAATGAATTTTAATATACCCACCAGAATAGTCTGCTTCATGCCCAGTAATACTAAATGTCAAGGATTCACGGACACTATCTACTGCATGGATATCCTTGATTGGCGAATGAGCTTTAAATGCAGCATTGACTTCATCTAGCGATCTCTTGCGCCTAGAAGAAGTTTTTCCGCTAGAACTGCTTTCTTCCTTGCTTTTCTGCTCAGTTGGAGTTGATTCAAGAGATTGCTTTTTCTCCTCTTCTAAAGAAGGCTGACTCGCTTCCTTCGTATTGTCAATTTGAGAAACTGGTTGGCTCTGAGAGACTGGTGCAGATACTTCTGTTTTGGACGGTTCAGCTTTATCCTCCAGCTCCTTAACCGCTTCGTTCTGTGTTACCACTTTTTGAGGCTCAGAAATGACTTCCTGTCCATTCTCAGCACTTTTTTCCTTCTGTTGAATTTCCGCCTGCGTTTGTTGTTCCTTATTGTTGACTTGAGCTTCATCCGCTTGCACTGGAGAAGTAGCCATCACCATAAAGGTTCCTAGCAATACCGAACAGGTCCCAACACTTAACTTTCTAATTGAAAAGCGGGAAAAAGATTGATTAAAAAATTTTTTCTTCATCATTTCTCCTTTATATTCATACTTAATCTAACATAACAGCTTTATCATTATAACTTATCATACATAGAATTTCCAATAGAATGTTCATTTCTACAGAAATTTCTTTATAACTCCATTTGCATAGAAAAAGGAAGCTGTAAAACCAGCTTCCTTCTGTTGTTTTTACTCCATTTTCACGATTATTCCACACTGAAAAGATATGGATATACGGGTTGTTGACCTTGGTGAATTTCGACTTCAACATCTTCAAATTCTTCTGCGATTTCTTGGGCAATTTCATTGGCAAGTTCTTCGCTTCCGTCTTCACCGACATAGAAAGTCACGATTTCACTATCTTCGTCCAACATATGCTTCAAAGTTTCAGTCAAGGTTTGGTGCATGTCAGGGTTTGACACGAGAATTTTTCCATCAACCATACCAAGATTGTCATTTTCATGAATTGCTAATCCATCGATAGTTGTATCACGAACAGCAGTTGTTACACTACCGCTTACGACATCACCAAGGGCTGCAGTCATGCGTTCTTGGTTTTCTTCGATTGATTTGCTTGGGTCAAAGGCAAGAAGACTGGTCAATCCTTGAGGAATTGTACGTGCTTCTACCACAACAGCAGGTTGTTCAAGCACTTCAGCCGCAGACTGAGCTGCCATAAAGATATTTTTGTTGTTTGGCAAGAAGATGATGTTGCGAGCATTGACCTGTTCAACAGCCTTGATAAAGTCTTCTGTTGAAGGGTTCATCGTCTGCCCGCCTTCGATAACATAATCCACACCTTGGGCACGGAAGATATCTGCTAAACCTTGACCAGCTACTACTGCGATAAGGGCATACTCTTTTTGTTTCAGCAGGCTTGTTGCCTTGAGTTGCTTCTTTTTCAACTTGCGCCTCGTGTTGGTTACGCATGTTGTCCACTTTTACCTTGATCAAGCTACCATATTTGAGACCTTCTTGCATGACAAGACCTGGATCTTCTGTATGGACGTGAACTTTGACGATCTCATCATCGTTGACAACAAGTAGAGAGTCGCCTAAGTCATTCAAGTAGTTACGGAATTCATCGTAGTCAAAATCTTTAGAATAAGTTGGACCTTGTTTGAGGGCTACCATGATCTCTGTACAGTAACCGAAGGTAATGTCCTCAGTTGCCACATGCCCTGCTACAGACTTGTGGTGCTCTGCATTAATCATTTCACTCATGTTAGCAGGAGTCGCTACAAAGTCTTCAGAAGCACTGTATTCACCAGTAAGAGCTGAAAGGAATCCTTCGTAGATAAAGACTAAACCTTGACCACCTGAGTCTACCACACCAACTTCCTTAAGGACTGGAAGCATTTCTGGCGTCTTAGCCAAAGCTGCTTTTGCACCTTCCAAGGCTGCACGCATGACCTCGACAGCATCATCTGTCTCCTCGGCTTTTTTCTTAGCCCCAATAGCCGCTCCACGAGAAACAGTCAAAATGGTTCCTTCAACTGGTTTCATAACTGCTTTATAAGCTACTTCGACACCGGATTGGAAGGCAAGAGCCAAGTCTTGACCTGTTAATTCATCTTTTTCCTTGATAGCCTGAGAGAAGCCACGGAAGAGCTGAGAAGTGATAACCCCTGAGTTCCCACGCGCGCCCATCAAGAGACCTTTAGCAAGAATGCTCGCTACTTCTCCAACTGTAGAAGCAGGCTTGTCTGCTACTTCTTTGGCACCATTTTCAATGGTCATTCCCATGTTTGTCCCAGTATCTCCATCTGGAACTGGAAAGACGTTCAATGAATTGACATATTCTGCTTGCTTATTCAAACGAGTTGATGCAGCTTGCACCATCTCTTGGAATAAACTGGTAGTAATTTTTGACACGATTATTCTCCTACAACTTTGATATTTTGAATGTAGACATTCACAGTCTGAGCAGTAATTCCTAGTTGATTTTCTAAACTAAAACGAACACGCTCTTGAATGTTTTTTGACACTTCGCTTATCTTTACTCCGTAGCTCAATACGGTATAAACATCAACTGCAATGCTACCATCTTCGGCTGCTTTTATAACAACACCCTTAGAATAATTTTCCTTACCAAGAAGGGCTTGGAAGTTGTCTTTGAGGGCATTTTTACTAGCCATACCGACCACACCAAAAATCTCAGTTGCGGCACCACCTACAACGGTTGCAATCACTTCATCTGTCAGTTCGATTTGACCATCTTTTGTATTAATTTTTACAGTCATTTTTTTACCTCAACTAGTTGATACTCTATTTTATCATATTTCAGCCCAAGTGTAAAAGCAGAATGCTGTATCTGCGGATATTTACTCTATTTTTCAAATGGTTTTATCCTTAGAGCAAAAGAAAAAGACCTAAGCGGTCTTTTCATTTTTATTAAACGCGTTCAACTTTACCTGATTTCAAAGCACGAGCTGAAGCCCAAACTTTTTTAGGTTTACCATCGATAAGAACAGTAACTTTTTGAAGGTTTGGTTTTACGGCACGTTTTGTTTGGTTCATCGCGTGTGAACGGTTGTTTCCTGATACAGTCTTACGACCTGTAAAGTAACATACTTTAGCCATTGTGTTTTCCTCCTATTAGATCTAATATAGCGGATGTGCTAGCACCACATACCGTACTATGTTATCACACTTTCTTGAATTTATCAAGGGCCTAAACTATTTTTTATTTAACGTAAACAACTCCAAGTTTACCAAAAGCGACTTCCCCACGGATAATCAAGGTTTTGTTTGTTGGCGCTACAGGAGCATCTGCCTTAGCTGCACCAAAGGAGGTTTCTACTTTCAAATCGACACGCCAGTGTTGTGGAACATAGACAGTTGCATTCCCGAAAGCCACTTCAATATTTAAAGTTGCAAAATCACCTAACATCTCTGCATTATCATAGTAGATTTTAGCATCCCCAAAAGCGACTTCCACTTGGTCATCTACGAGATCTTGATCTTGCTTATAGAAGGTCCCGCTACCAAAAGCGACTTCCTTATCCGTGACGACTGTTTTTTTGCCATCGTACCACCATTTTTTTTCATTCCAGAACTTACTTGAATGCGTCAGATAACCAACACCTAGAACTGCTAAGATACTAGCCCAAAACAAAGACTGGTTTGGAATAGGAAAAATGTTATAAAAATGATTCGCAATCATTAAGGCTACTAGAGCGGTAAAAACTGCTGAAGTTAGATGGCGTCTGAGAATGGATTCAACTGACTTGTAGGCAAAAAAGACGATACCAATCAAAGGCCATATTTTGCCATCCAAAGAAGGAATTCCAAAATTCCCTTGCAGCAAGATCCAAGCTGCTAAAACCAATAAAACAATACCAAATGCTTTCTTTTTCATGTTTTTTACCTCATGTTTCTTAGATTTTCTTTTAGGAGGGATTGGTAATGCCGTGAGACATGAACCTCCTTGTGCGTCTGATAAAAGGAAATGGTGCCTGTTCCTGAAAAGGACTTGTCCACTGAGTAAATCTGACGGATGTTTGCGATCGTTGACTTGGACACTCGACTAAAATAGCGAGGTAAGATGGACTCCAACTCATAAAGTTTGAGACGAACTTCATAGGCTTCCTTCTGGTTATGAGCATAAATCTTGCTCCCTTCTGTTTCAAAGAAGAGAATTTCTGACAGGTCTAGATAATATTCACCTGTCCCCTTGTAAAAAGTCAACCTCGGAGCCTTTGACTCTTGCAAAAGTCGTTGCAAATCTGCAATTTCATCTGTCAAAGTGGGGGTCTTGATGACAATTTCAGTCTCATCTAAATTGCCGTCAATCTCAATTCGTAACTTCATCACATCTCCTTTCTGACTCTACTATATCAAAGCTAAGTTAGGAATACAAGGGCAAAAAGCAAGTGGTCAATTTGAAGCAGTAAGTGGTTGTAGGACTAGCTTAACTTACATGTCAGAATAGGAAGAAAAGGAAGCCCCACACCATACCACAAGCATAGCCAGCGATGACATCCTTGGGATAATGAACACCCCCTAAAACCCTCACCAAGCCCAGCAAAGCTGAAAAGAGCAAACATACTAAACCAACAGGTAGACTAGCATGCAGACTGGCCATGGAGATGATAGTTGCCGAAAAAACATGGCGACTGGGCATAGACTGTCCCGAACTATCCTTGTCAAGTAAGGGGGCGATGTCCCAAGTTTCGTAGGGGCGTGGATGATTGATTTTCTTACGAAAGAGGGACAAAATTACAAAGCCTGTAGCAGGGACAAGCAAATAGACCCCGACTTGCTGACCAAGTCCTAGCTGCAGGTAAACGGTAACTAGTAAGGTCAGATAGACCAGGGGCATAGCTACTGTCATCAAACGATTAAAACTAAGCAATAGAAATAAAAGAGTTGGATGGCTAGTTAGTTTGGAGCTAATGTTTCTATACCATTCTTGATAATTTTTCATCTATTCTTCTCACTAACACTTTATTTTTGCCTCTAGGCGAGGCACTTGTCTTCTAGTATAGTGCAGAAAAAGAAGGCCGTCAAGCCTTCTTTTGATTTATTCTTCTGCTTGGTCTTCTGTGAATTGGCTGTTGTAAAGATCCGCATAGAAGCCAGCTTTGCCCATCAATTCCTCATGGTTACCTTGTTCGATGATATTGCCATCTTTCATGACCAAGATTAAGTCAGCATTTCGGATGGTTGACAAGCGGTGGGCGATGACAAAGGAGGTTCTACCCTCCATCAAACGGTCCATGGCTTTTTGAATCAACTCCTCTGTACGTGTGTCAACTGAAGATGTCGCTTCATCCAAAATCAAGAGTGGTGCATCCTTCAGCAAAGCACGAGCAATGGTTAAGAGTTGTTTTTGTCCGACAGACAAAGTCACTGTATCGTCCAAGATAGTGTCGTAACCGTCTGGCAAAGTCATGATAAAGTGGTGGATTCCCACAGCCTTGCTGGCTTCCATCATTCGTTCATCACTGATGTCTGTCTGATTATAGATCAGGTTCTCTCGAATCGTTCCTTCAAAGAGCCAAGTATCCTGCAAGACCATTGAAAAGGCATCATGCACTTCCGAACGCTTCATGTCCTTGGTATCGACACCATCGATGCGGATACTTCCCTTATCTAGCTCATAGAACTTCATCAAAAGATTGACAATGGTTGTCTTCCCAGCCCCAGTCGGTCCAACAATCGCGACCTTCTGACCTGCATGAGCTGTCGCAGAAAAATCATGGATGATGGTGCGCTCTGGTTTATAGCCAAAGGACACGTGATCAAAGACTACTTCCCCTTCATGTCGCTCAATTGTCTCTCCTTATGAGATTCATCCTGCATCTCTGCTTCAGCTAGAAATTCTAATACACGTGTCATGGCTGCACTCGCTTGTTGCAAGTTCGTAATCCCTTGGGCAATCTGTGACAGAGGTTGGGAGAAGGTCCGTACGTAAACCATAAAGGCTACAATAATCCCTATTGTGATATGCCCTTCTAACGCCAGCGCGGCCCCAACGATGATGACTAAGACATAACTAAAGTTTCCAACAAAGAACATGGCTGGCATCATGATACCAGAGATAAATTGAGATTTCCAGATACTATCATGCAAGTCTTGGTTTAAATCAGCAAATCTCGCTTTGGAGGTGCCCACTGCGTTGTAGCTGGTCACTACATTATGGCCAGAGTACATCTCTTCCACATAACCATTGACGGCCGCTAGATTATTTTGTTGAGCTTTAAAATAACCCTGTGACTTAGCCATGATTACGGAAACCGCCGCAAAACCAACAAGGGTTGATACAACGGTTACCAATGCCAAAATCCAGTTCATCCCAAACATGGTCACCAAGACAGCAATCAACAAGAAACTAGCTGAAAGAACTGCCCCTAGACTTTGGTTGAGAGATTGCGCTGCTGTATCCACATCATTGGTCACGCGCGAAAGGGTATCTCCTTGTGAATGACGGTCAAAAATAGCCAAGTGGCAAACGATTGATTTTTTTCAGCGATTGCTGTCCGCAAGCGTTTTTGAAAAAAATGCTGAATGCTCGTTGAAAAAGATATAGGCCTGTGTATAATTAAGGATAGCTCCAAATACATACAGAACAACCAAAAATCCAGCAATGTTTGACACAGCTACCAAGTCGATTTCTGTAGCCAAGCCATCTGAAATCAAGTTAGTAATTTCTTTAATCTTAGTTGGACCATAAACGGTAATGATACTTGAAATGACTGCAGCCACAACTGCTATTAGGAGAGGGAGTTGGAGGCCTGCCATATAAGGTTTGCACTGTTTCCAGACCGAAACTTTTTTATTTTCCATCTTCCAATTCCTCCTTCGATAGTTGTGAGTAGGCAATTTCTTGGTAGACTTCGTTAGTAGCTAGAAGTTCTTTGTGGGTGCCTTGTCCCACGACTTTACCTTGATCCAAAACCAAGATCAGGTCGGCATCCATGATGGTTGAGATGCGTTGAGCAACGATTAACTTAGTCAAGGATTGTGTTTTTTCAGCTAATTCTTGGCGCAAGATCCGGTCTGTCTTGTAGTCCAAGGCTGAGAAAGAGTCATCAAAGATAAGAATCTCTGGCTTACGAGCCAAGGCCCGGGCAATAGCCAAGCGTTGTCTTTGACCTCCTGAGAAGTTGGTCCCACCTTGGGCTACTTCAGAGGACAGACCTGCTTCCTTATCCTCGATAAAGTTCTTAGATTGAGCCAATTCCAAAGCTTGCCACATAGCAGGTTCGCTGAGAGGACTTTCTTTACTCTTACCAAAGTCGAGATTACCCTTAACATCTCCAGAAAAGAGCACAGCTTTTTGTGGGATATAGCCGACCTTATTACGCAAGTCTTCCAAGTTGTAATCTTGCACATCGACACCATCTACTAGGATTTGACCAGATGAGACATCATAAAAACGAGGTATTAGGTTGACTAGAGTAGATTTCCCAGATCCAGTTGATCCGATAAAGGCAACTGTTTGACCTGCTTCGGCTTTTAAAAAGTAACATGTTCCACAACTGCTTCTGAGTTTTGAGAGTATCGGAAGGTTACATCACGGAATTCCACTTGTCCTTGAACTGAAGAATCTGCAGCCTGTGCTTGACTCGGATTCTTAATAGAAGGATGCAAATCCAAAACTTGGTTGATACGTCCTGCAGAAACCAAGGTCCGAGGAAGAACGATAAAGAGTGCTCCCATGAGAAGGAAGCCCATCACGACCTGCATAGCATAGGACATGAAGACTACCATATCACTAAAGAGTGGCAGACGTTCTGTCAAACTTGCATCGTTGATGATATAGGCACCAATCCAGTAAATGGCTAAACTCAATCCACTGGAAATCGCCATCATGATCGGGTTCATAATGGCCATCAATCGATTGACAAAGAGATTGAGACGTGTTACCTCATCGTTAGCTGCTTCAAATTTCTTACCTTGGTAATCCTCGGCATTGTATGCGCGAACAACTCGAATCCCAGTCAAACTTTCACGAGTGATACTATTGAGTTTATCTGTCAATTTTTGGATGACAGATTGTTTAGGAAAAGCCAGAGTCATAAGAACGGTGGTCATCAAGACATTCACAATAACAGCCACAAGGACCGCCCAGAGCCAGTATTCCGATTTCCCAAGGATTTTTCCAATGGCCCAGATAGCCATAATTGGCCCACGAGTAACCACTTGCAAGCCCATGGTAAAGAGCATCTGTACCTGGGTAATATCATTGGTCGTCCGAGTCAAAAGACTTGGGATTGAAAAGCGCTTGATCTCTGTCTGCGAAAAATCTAAAACACGATGAAATACGTCTCTACGTAGATGGGTTGTATAGGATGCTGCAACGCGAGCGGCAAAGAAACCAACCATAACAGATGAAAAGAAAGCCAATAAAGACAAACCAATCATCTTCGCAGCTGGTGACCAGAGTGCATCCATCTGTGTCCCTGACGTTCCCAGTAATTCTGTAATTTGCGAAATGTAGGTCGGTACCTCTAACTCTAGATAGACCGAGAAACAAGTGAACAGAATCGTAAGGACGATCATTCCCCACTCTTTTCCTGTAATACGTTTAGCGAGTTTCTTCATTCTCTCCTCCTATCTTCTCAACATTTTCTTGCAACTGACTGAGGACCTTTTCAAAGATTGCTAAGTCTGACTTTGAAACCCCCTCTAGCAGACTCTGATCAATCCGATCAAAAAAAGCTTTAACTTTTTGCATCTGCGAACGCGATTTCTCCGTCAGGCGAACAAATTTTGCCCGCTTATCACTCGGGCTGGCCTCTAGCTCAACCAAACCATTTTGCACCATGCGCTTGACTAAATTACTCGCCACAGATTTGGTAATATTGAGTTCCTGCTCGATATCCTTAATTAAGACCAGATTTTCAGACTGTTCTTGGCAATCTAAAAAACGCAGAACCTGCCCTTGCGGTCCACCCATAAATTCAATGCCACAACGCTTGGCTTCTTTCTGTACCATCAGATGAACCTGGTGTCCAAAACGTTTGAATATTAACATTGGCTTGTCCATGATTGCTCCTTTCTCACGATAAATATAGTTCTCACAAGAACTATTTAAGTTTCCATGAGAACTATTTTTATCATTTTCAGAAAAGATGTCAAGAAAAAAAGTTTCTATGAGAACTATCTTGGTTTAAAATTGACATTAGGCAATATTTTTTTCTATAATAAGCACTAACTACTGTGGATAGAAATCCATTCACTCGATGAAGGGAGAAAAGCTTTCAAATGAAACCAGAAGAACAAAAGAGTTTTAGGAATCTTAGCAACCATTTTTGGAGCCATCGCACTTTTAGGGTCCTGGATTCCATTTATTAACTATCTATCATTTTTCATCGCCATTGTCGCATTTATCTTGGGGATTATCGGCCTTATCGTCAATCTCAAAAAACGGAAAACCATGGCCATTATCGGAACATCCCTCGCAGTTGCTTCTGTTGTACTTTTCTTTACGACCCAAGTACTGTACGCTAATGTCTACAAAGAGTTTATCAGGGAGTTTAACCGTTCCTACAGCGAGGCAAGTGCCTCAATGGAGCGCGAAGAAGAAAGCGACTTGACAGATGATAGCGCCTATTCCATCCCAGAGGAGGAAGAAGACGATAACTTCACCTGGACCCAGGAACAGTTCGACGCCTTAATCGAAGGTGACCTTGATAACAAAGGAAAAGGTGGTACCAACTACAAGGATATTATCAAAAAACACGGACTACCAGATTCCGAGTTTGACTCCACTATCGGAGGCTATGATACGAGAAAAATCACCTATATCTCCATTGGTGACAAGATCAAGACTGTTACCTTAACTTTTGCAAAACAGGACAATGGACAACTCTTGCTCGTCCAAAAACATGCAGTCGGTCTAGGTCTAGAAAAAAGCAAGAAACAAAACGATTCTGAAACCAGAGTCTAAGTTCAAATATCAAAAAAACGAACAGCTAGTAAAACTGTTCGTTTTTCTATTAGAATCCATCTACGTTTGTGTAGATCTTTTGTACGTCTTCGTCGTCCTCAAGAACGCTGTAAAGTTTTTCAAAGGTTTCAAGGTCTTCGCCTGACAATTCCACTTCAGACTGAGGAATCATTTCCAATTCAGTCACTTGGAATTCTTCGATGCCAGACTCACGAAGGGCAACGATAGCCTTGTGAAGGTCTGTTGGAGCTGTGTAAACCGTGATTGTTCCTTCTTCTGCTTCTACATCGTCCACATCCACATCTGCTTCGAGCAATTGCTCAAAGACCGCATCAGCGTCCTCACCCGCAAATACGATCACACCCTTGTTGTCAAAGAGGTATGAAACTGAACCTGAAGCACCCATGTTTCCGCCGTTTTTACCAAAGGCTGCACGGACATTGGCTGCCGTACGGTTGACGTTTGAAGTCAAGGTATCCACAATCAACATAGAACCATTTGGTCCAAATCCTTCGTAACGTCCTTCTGTAAAGGTTTCGTCTGTGTTTCCTTTTGCTTTATCAATCGCTTTATCGATAACGTGTTTTCGGCACTTGGGCTTGTTTAGCACGGTCGATAACGAATTTCAAAAGCAGTGTTTGATTCTGGGTCTGGATCCCCTTTTTTTAGCTGCTACATAGATTTCTACACCAAATTTTGCATATACTTTAGAGTTAGCTCCATCTTTAGCCGTTTTTCTTGGCTACGATATTGGCCCATTTACGTCCCATTAGGAATCTCCTTTTTTTCACATTTTAATCTTTCTTATTATAACACAAGTCTTTTCGATTTTCACTAGAGGAAATGGATTTTATTCAGCAAATCCAGCTAGGATTGTCCTTTGGCTGCCAAGATTGCCTTGCCTTCTTTTATCAGGGGATGGCGGAAAAGTGAAAAGTACAGTTGGGTAGTCATGGCAACCCAGATAAGGGGTTCGCAAAGGATAACTCCCCTATAGCCTGCCCAAGGGATAATCAAGACCACAAAAACGATTTTCCCGATTAGTTCTATAAAGCTGGAAACTAGAGGAAGGACTTTCTGCCCCAATCCCTGCAAGCAATTCCGATAAATCAGCAAAAGGCTCAAAATCGGATAAAAGACTGAACTGATTTGCAGGTAAAGACTACCATTTTCTACCAAGTATCCATCCGTCGAACTGGCCAAGAAGGAAACCAAGCTAGGACTGGCAAAAAAGAGGAAAATACAAATAAAACCTGCCCAGAACATGCTCAAACGACTCCCAACACCAAGGCCTTGAACTATGCGGTCTGGTCGCTTGGCCCCGAGATTTTGAGAGGCAAAGGTCGTCATAGCAGAAGAAATAGCCGTCATCGGAAGCAGAGCAAAAGCCATAATGCGTCTAGCTGCTGTTTGAGCACTAATAATCACAGCTCCAAAAGTATTGACAGAAGACTGTAAAATCACACTACCTATGGACACAATGGAACTCATCAAACCCATAGCCAAACCTTGCTCCAAGAGATCCGCATACAAGGCCTTGTTCCATTTAAAATGCTTGAGTTGAGGAAGTAGTTCTGGAACACTCTTACGGATATAGTAAAAACAGAGAACCGCTGACAATCCTTGCGAAATAATGGTAGCAAGTCCCGCAGATTGAACACCCAGTTGCAGTTGCGTAATAAAATAGAGATCGAGAATCACATTGACCAGAGCAGAGAAAATCAGAAAACCAAGCGCAGCCAGACTGTCACCAATAGACCGCAACAAGCCAGCAAAGAGATTATAGGCAAAACTAACTCCGACACAGGTCACAATCATGGAAATATATTGATAGGACTGGGGAAGTATTTCTGCAGGGGTATCTAAATATTGCAAGAGTGGATACAGGCCGACAAAGCCCATCAACATAACAAAAACACTGAGAAACCCTCCTAAAATCCAGGTTGTAGCAACCGCTTCCTTGATTTTGGTGAAATTACGAGCCCCATAATAGCGGGCAATGACGATCCCCATGCCATTTCCAACACCAAGCGTAAAGCCTATAATCAAGTCAAAAATGGCTGTAGTAGCTCCTACTGCAGCCAAGGATTCTTGGCCAAGAAATCGCCCAACAATCAAGACATCAGCTGTATTATAAAGCTGTTGGAAAATATTTGACAGCAAGATTGGAAAGGCAAAGCTTAACAGCGCAGGAAGAATAGGACCATGTATCAAGTCCACGGATCGTTTCTTATTCATAAAGCTATTATATCAGCTTTCTAAAGGAGCGACAAGGCTCTGTTACTAAGTTTGCAATCAATTGCTTACAGAGAGACAATTTGCTATAATCAAGAAAAGGAGGTCACTTATGAGTTTGACCAGTCAATTAATTACCGATGTATTTCCTGATCTGGATAAGGTTGAAAAGCTAAACAAGGAAGCATTCCCCGAGGAAGAACGAGTTCCTCTGTCAGAATTTTTACGCTATCAAGACCGAGAAGACGCCCACTTTTTTGCTTTTTATAACCAAGAAGAGTTTGTCGGATTTGCTTTTGCCATCTCCAATCCAAAGGCCTTCTATATCAGTTTTTTTGCCATCATGCCCCACTTGAGAAGCCACGGATATGGAAAAGAAATCATCGAAAAGCTGACTGATTTTTACCAGCGAACCATGTTATTGGAAGTCGAGCGATTGGATGAAGAATGCGATAACTTGGAGCAGAGAAAGGCCCGCATGGATTTCTATCATCAAAATGGCTTCAAAACAGCCAACGCTTTTCTAGAGTACGATGGTTTGAGTTTTGAAATTCTCTATCGTGGCGACCATTTTGACGAAGAGGCCTATCGCGATATCTTCCAAAAAGTTACAAAATGAACATTATTTTTGACTTTCATATAGAGTATCGTCGTTTTAGTGACCATTAAACAAGACTTGTCCATCTGGTGAAGAACCTCTCTTTTTCGATAGAAGCTACATATAAAAAAATGCATGCAATCTACGATTACATGCATTTTTTTATTTTCAACTGATCAGAATAAACTTTTATTCTCTCTATGGCTTAAGCTTCTGCATTGCCTTCTGGAAGAAGGAAGTAGAGAACAGCATAAGCTAAGATTCCAGAACCACCAAGTAGGGTGAAGATGATCCAAAGTGCACGAACAAGTGTGTGGTCCATGTTAAAGTAGTCACCGATACCAGCACATACTCCAGCAATCTTTTTGTCTTGTACATTACGAACAAGGCGTTTTTTTCCATTATAGTAGTCTCCTTTTTATAGAATGATTTAATTTTGTCATCAAATTAAAAAAATTGCAACAGTTTTTTTAATTTTTTTGATTAAATACTCTTTTATTACGCTTTTTGAAGCTTATGGAGAATTAATAATTAAACATAAAAAAAGCAGAGAAAGACTTCTCCGCTTTTATTTTTTTAATCTTCAATTTCGATTTCAAGTCCGTCGCCTAGGTCAAGCGTTACTTCTTGGTTAGGGTGCTAGATCTTCTGCGCCAGAGATAGGAGTTGTCCCTTCTTCATCCTCAATCAAGCCATATTGAACACGGACTTGGTGGTCAATGGCATCAAAGATTTCTGGGTGATCCGCCAAGTATTTCTTAGCATTTTCAGATCCTTGTCCGATTTTTTCACCCTTGTAAGAGTACCATGCTCCCGCTTTTTGGATGATATCGAGATCACTTGCAATCTTCAAGAGCTCACCAGTCTTAGAGATTCCTTCTCCGTACATGATTTCAACAAAGGCTTCCTTAAATGGTGGAGCCACCTTGTTTTTCACGACCTTGATCTTGGTTTCCTTACCGACATTGGTATCTTTTTGGTCACCAGTTCCCTTGATTTGTGTGCTTCCACGAACATCCAAACGGACTGAAGCGTAGAATTTCAAAGCACGTCCACCAGGTGTTGTTTCTGGATTTCCAAACATGACCCCAACTTTTTCACGCAATTGGTTGATAAAGATGGCAATTGTTTTGGTTTTATTGATAGAAGCACCAAGTTTACGCATGGCCTGGCTCATCATACGAGCTTGCAAACCAACGTGACTATCTCCAATATCCCCATCAATTTCCGCACGAGGCACAAGGGCCGCAACTGAGTCGATAACGACAAGGTCAACTGCACCTGAGTCAATCAATTTTCCAGCAATTTCAAGACCTTGTTCACCTGAGTCTGGTTGTGACAAGAGCAATTCGTCAATGTTCACACCAAGGGCTGCAGCATAGGCTGGGTCAAGAGCATGTTCCGCATCGATAAAGGCTGCAATACCACCTTCTTTCTGTGCTTGCGCAACAGCGTGAAGGGCAACCGTTGTCTTACCAGATGATTCTGGTCCATAGATTTCGATGATACGTCCTTTAGGATAACCACCTGAACCAAGGGCAATGTCAAGAGCCAATGAGCCTGAGCTCATCACTTGAACTTTTTGCTCCGCGCGCTCACCCAAGCGCATGATTGAGCCTTTACCAAAGTCTTTCTCAATCAATTTAAGAGCATCGTTCAATGCTTTTTCGCGGTCTGCTCCAAATTTTTTCCCAATTTCATCTAATTTTTTCGTTGGTTTTTTCGCCATTTTGTTCTCCTATATTCTACTGGTCCTTAGACCTATCTTTCATTATACCAAAATTTAGTCACTTAATAAAGCCTTGCGAACTAGGTTAAAGGCATGCATGACCGCAATCTGTCGAACATCTGCTCGACTCCGTCCTGCGATATTGGCCTTGATCACCTCTGTCCCTTTTGCATGTGCCAGTCCAATAAAAACTGTACCAGCTGGATGACCCTCTAGGCTATCTGGTCCTGCCACACCCGTTAAACTAACTCCGTAGTCAGACTGAGTCTTGAGACGTGCCTGCTCTGCCATTTTTCGAGCCGTAAACTCAGAAACGACCCCGTGTTCTTTCAGCTCTTGCTCGTAAATATCCAACATCTTAGACTTTTCTTCTAGGCTGTAAGTGACAAAACCGCCATTAAAGATTGCTGAAACGCCCGAAAAGTCTGCTAATGTCGCTTGAAAGAGACCTGCCGTCAAGCTTTCTGCCGCAGTAATGCTTTTCTGTCTCTTTTTAGCTCTTCTACAACGACACTTGCGAGGCTGGTTTCTTCCCCATATCCATAACAGATGTCTCGTAGAGAAATTCCCTCGAAAGTTTGGCGACTCAAGATTTGACTTTCTAGGATGTCCAGTGCTTGATGAGCCTTTTCTTGACTAACTGCTTTTTGTAGACAAGCGCAAGGTCACTTCTCCTGTTTTTGGCATACGGCGCCAAAGTCGGATCGGTTTGATGGTCAATCAAATCCGCCAAAATGGTCACCAACTGACTCTCCCCAATTCCAAAGAAACGGAGCACTCGAGAGTATAACTTGGTACCAGTCATTAACTTGGGTAAGAGTTGATTTAAGACCATAGGTTTCAATTCACTAGGTGGTCCCGGGAGGACCACGTAGGTCACGCCATCCACTTCCGACACCCCTCCTACTGCTAAACCTGTCTCATTTGGCAGTGGAGTCGCCCCTTCTACAATTTGGGCTTGGCGCTCATTATTCGGTGTCCGAGCATAGTCAGGTCTATGAGCAAAGAAAATATCCAGTTTCTCTTGCGCTTGAGGGTCAAACACTAGATCTTTTCCTAAAAATTTTGCCAGGGTTTGTTTGGTCAAATCATCCTCAGTTGGTCCCAAGCCCCCTGTCAAAATCACAAGATTACTACGTTGGCTCGCAATCTCAAGCAAGGACAAAAGACGAGCTTCATTATCTCCAACAGCTGTTTGGAAGTAGACGTCTACCCCGATTTCGGCTAGTTTCTCTGATAAAAACTGAGCATTGGTATTGACAATCTGCCCTGTTAAAATTTCTGTTCCAACAGCAATAATTTCTGCTTTCATGTTTCCTCCTACTTATCTATTCGAATTTTTTTGAAAAAAATCGAGGAAATTTCCCACGATTTGATTCTTTTCTTATTCTGCTTCTTCGTTTGAAGCATTAGTACTGGTTGAAGGTGCTGTCCGACCAAAGGCTGTTTCGTACAGTACCGCATTGGTTTCCAATTCTGTCACTGGCTCTTTACCTAATGAACGACGCAAGAGATTTTGCATCTCGAGCATATGTTCTGAAGTGACAATCTGATAAGAAATTCCCTGTAGCTCAGCATCTTCCCCACGCAATTGATGCGTTTCGATATTCTTGAAAGAATCTTGATAGCCAAGCAATTGTGGAATGCTCTTAGCTGATAAGTCTACATTGGTCTGCATGTTATCACTCAAAGCTTTGAGGATACCTTGATAATGACTCACACTGTTTAGGGCTCAAAACCTTCTCAACGATTTTTTGAATGACTTCACGTTGACGTTTTTGACGACCATAGTCTCCCTCTGGGTCTTGGTAACGCATCCGTGAATACACCAGGGCTTCCTCCCCATTCAAAGTTTGTTCTCCAACACCGATGGAAATCTTATTAAACTCCTCTTGGTCAGCAATCGAAATTGGGAAACCAAGTGTATTATTGACAGTGATCCCACCAACTGCATCCACCAATTGTTGAAGTCCCTGCATGTTAACCATCACATAGCGGTCAATGTGGATGTTCATCATCTTTTGAATAGTAGAAATTGCAAGTTCCGCACCACCATTAGCATAGGCCGCATTGAGTTTAGCTTCCTGAACTTGACCGTTTCCAGTCTCAATCTTGGTCAAAATATCACGTTCCAAACTCATCATAGTGGTTTTTCTTTGTTTTGGGATTAACCGTCAAGAGAATCATGGAATCACTATTTCCCGCCCACGGGTCTGTACGTTCCACATTTCCCGTATCTACCCCCATCAAGAGGATGGTCAGAGGCTCCGTCGCTTCGATAACGTTGGTTTCTTCCCCGATTTTTTTGTAAGTCTTTTTACTTAGGGTTTCTGTTCCCTGTTGGTAGATGGTATAGCCATAAACCGCTACACCTAAAACTGTTACTGCTAGGAAACCTAGCACCATTCCAATTAATTTTTTAATCATCTCGTTATTTATTTATCAGCTTGCCCATCAGACAAACATCTAAAAATATCCCTTCTGCTAAATAGGCTCCTCTTTCTTGTAAGCCTTCTGTGATAAATCCCATTTTTGAATAGAGGTGGACTGCAGCCTCGTTTCGTTTTTGTACACTAAGTTGCAAACGGCGCAAGACGCCACTGACTTTCGCCCACTCGATGCCTTCTTCTAGAAGTATAGTCGCCAAGCCTTGGTTCCAAAATTTCTTGCGAACTGCTAAAAAAACATCACCGATATGTCGAACTCTTAAATGTTGGTCCGCTGTGATATTTAAAACTCCTGCAATCTCATCATTCAGTAAGGCGAGGAGAGTAATTTGATTCTCTGATACAGCTTGTTTTTCGATAAAAAGAGCCATTTCAGAAGCTGTCATCATGATACCATTTTCATCCAAACTGGTAAAATCTGTCTCTTGACCGACACAATCTAAAAATGCAATTAAGTCTGTAGCATCTGATGTCTCTGCCTCACGAATACACAACTCATACTCCATCTTGAAGCTCCTTGATGAGTTGTTCAGCCCGAGAGCCATGAGCCGTAAAATGAAGACAACGCCCCTCAGCTTCTTTCAAAATTTCCAACTCCAAGTAAGAATCTGGTAAATCTTCACCCAAAAGATGCCCCCACTCAATAACAGTCACACCACCACCGAAGAGAAACTCATCCAAGTCAATAGAATCAGCATCACCTTCGATACGGTAGACATCCAAGTGGTAAAGTGGCAAACGCCCTTCGTACTCTCTGACAATGGTATAGGTTGGACTTTTAATCATTTGACGGATATCCAAGCCCTTAGCAAGGCCTTTTGTAAAGGTTGTTTTACCCGCCCCCAACTCTCCAGTCAAGATCAGAACATCGTCTTTTTGAAGCAAATGACCTAATCTTTCTCCGAGAGCTAGAAGCTCTTCTTCATTTTTTGTGTGCATGCTACTATTATACCAAAAAGTTTTCTTTTGTGTGAATTTTCTTTATGGACTTACTATAACAATTTTGAAAAATTCTCCTCTACTTAAAAGAATACAACTATTGAAAAAACAAACAGGATATCCCGAATCAGGTGTCCGTAAAAGGAGATTTCCCTTTGGATACATTTTGGAAAAAGGAAACGTGCGCATAGAAAACCAACACTGACATAAAGGAGAATCGAGGAAATCACTAATGGATTCCTCAAAAAAACCATCGTAGCTAGAACGGAAATGACGACTGTTTTCTTTTTATTTAGGTGATTTTCTATATCGCGAAAAATTTTATCAAAAGGTAAGAAAATCAATAGATCTACTCCTAGCAAAAAAAAGAAGGAGGGTAAAAAGAGGTCAACCAATTCCTGCTGCAATTTGCTAGTGGTTTGGATGCTTTCTGAGAGAACCAGACAGGTTGCCAGAAGATTGACTACTAAAAGGAGGCAATAAACCAGACTCACTTTCTTTTGAACATGTAAAATACTATGTCTAGACTGGTCTGCTGTATGGAAATAATTTATCCCAGCACAAAGAACAGAAATTCCTACTATCAAAAATCAAAAAAATAAGCATTGGTCTGTTTTTAAAAGATAAAAAGGTTTCTTTCCATAATAGACAACTACTAAAACTAATCTGGATGACTGCAATCAACAACAATAGGCGAATTGATTTTACCATTTCTTTTCCCTCCCTATATGGGATTATACCTTGTGAGGAGTTTGAAATGATAGTTTCCGCCTCAAATGTCCTTTTTTTGTGCTCAACTGACCAAAAAACAGCTCTGTTGTGAACAGAACTGTTCTTTTACCAGTCTAATCCTTAAACCAGAGAGCAATTTCACGTTTTGCAGAAGCTTCCGAATCGGAGCCATGAACTACATTTTTGAATAGCTTGATTGTCTCCTGCTGCTTTAGCAAAATCTCCTCGGATAGTTCCAGGCAAGGCTTCTTCTGGACGAGTAGCTCCCATCATACTACGCCAAGTTTCAATCACTTTCGGACCTGATAGAATGCCCACCACTACCGGTCCTGAGGTCATAAACTGACGGATAGGAGGATAAAAACTTTTTTCAACCAAGTCTTGATAGTGTTGGTCAATCAAAACTTCTGAAACCGCTGAACGTAACTCTAATTTTTCGAGTTTGAAACCTCGTTGTTCCATTCTTTGCAGAATTTCGCCAACCAACCCTCTTTTCACACCATCTGGCTTAATGATAAAGAATGTTTGTTCCATATGGACACCTCCTTGGCATTTTAGTTCTTCTATTCTACCATACTTTATGAAAAAGTGGGAAAATTTTCTGAAATGAAACAAAGAGAACCCAAAGGTTCTCTTGTTTGCTTTTATTCTACTGTTTCTTCAACTTGGATTTCCACAACTTCCTCTACAGGAGCAAGTTCTGCC